>Ga0325405_1000158_pt1 | contig 64271 bp, 47 predicted proteins | sample PopdelMetagenome_21_FD_205663 | JGI IMG/M metagenome (GOLD analysis project Ga0325405, IMG submission 205663) | Populus deltoides microbial communities from Bellville, Georgia, United States - Xylem-Control-R2 | ecosystem: Host-associated > Plants > Phyllosphere > Stem > Wood/Secondary xylem...
GAATGGTTAGTCATGCCGTTTGGACTTACAAATGCACCTAGCACATTTATGCGTTTAATGAATCATGTATTGCGTACGTTTATCGGTAAGTTTGTTGTTGTGTATTTTGATGACATTTTGATCTATAACAAGAACTTAAATGAGCATCTTGATCATTTGCGTAATGTACTTAGTGTGTTGCGTAGTGAGCAATTATATGCTAATCTTAAGAAGTGTACCTTTTGCATGGAAAAAATTGTGTTTCTTGGCCATGTCGTAACTGCGCAGGGTATCGAGATGGACAAGGAGAAAGTTAAGGCCATCCGGGATTGGCCTACACCAAAATCGGTAAGTGAGGTAAGGAGTTTTCATGGACTTGCTAGTTTGCATATAATCGTAGTGTGCACTCTACTACTAAATGTATGCTAGTCCATTCGTGACAATCCCCTTACCCGGGATCCTAACATATACTAAATGTATGCTAGCCGATACAGGGTGATCCCCTTACCCGGGATCCTAACATACACTCAATGTATGGTAGTTTATGCCTCAAATCACACTTCTCATATTTCCTTTGTCAGTGAGAATTTCATCACTTGGCAATTCACATAACAACTTTTCACCTTGAATACACATACATTCAGTAATTCATATTTCACATTAAAAATATATTAAATCATGGAAATTAACTAGAAAGCATAGGTGTGAATCACCTACCTACAATAGAAGCTGTACTCGTGCTCCCCTGCTGCTGCTGTTGCACCACGTCTGTGGTCCCTCCTGCAAATCACAGGTTTATCTCATAAATTTTCCTCACTCAAGGATATGTTTTATAATAACCATATCAACAACTAATAAGTCTTTCTTTCAATCATTTCTTAGTACTTTATGTTTTTCTCATTTCACTCATTATTACTGTCATTCTTTGTCCAATTCTAGTTATCATTCCTTTCTTTATATTTGGACTATCACTGTCCAACTGTTACTACCTCGTTTTTGAACTATTACTGTCTAACCTCTCCTCATATTTTTAACTATATCTGGAGTTATAGAACTCCGATTCAAGTGACATTTGAGGCGTTGGAAAGGTAAGACATGAGGCTACAAGTTCTATGTTTGGAGAAGAACCCAGTTCTGCCTCTAAGATAGTCAAAATCGCTCATTAACAAACACTTGGATTGTTACTGTCCAACTATTACTGTCTATTTTTGAACTGTTACTGTCTGACCTCTCCTTAGATTGTTAACTATATCTGGAGTTATAGAACTCCGATTCAAGCGAAATTTGTGGCGTTGGAAAGGTAAGACATGAGGCTACAAGTTATATGTTTTGATAAGAACCTAGTTCTGCCACGAAGGTAGTCAAAATCTCTCATTAACAAACACTTGGACTGTTACTGTCCAACTGTTACTGTCTGTTTTTGAACTGTTACTGTCCGTTTTTGAACTGTTACTGTCTGACCTCTCCTTAGATTTTTAACTATATCTAGAGTTATAGAACTCCAATTCAAGCGAAATTTATGGCATTGGAAAGGTAAGACAAGAGGCTACAAGTTCTATGTTTTGATAAGAACCTAGTTCTGCCTCTAAGGTAGTCAAAATCTCTCATTAACAAACACTTGGACTGTTACTGTCCGTTTTTGAACTGTTACTGTCTTGTTTTTGAACCGTTAGTGTCTAGATATTGAACTGTTACTGTCTTGTTTTTGAACCTTTATTGTCTAGACATTGAACTGTTACTGTCCGTTTTTAAACTGTTACTGTCTTGTTTTTGAACCGTTACTGTCTAGATATTGAACTGTTACTGTCTTGTTTTTGAACCTTTATTGTCTAGACATTGAACTTTTACTGTCTAGACATTGAACTATTACTGTCCAACTGTTACTGTCCGTTTTTGAACTGTTACTGTCTTGTTTTTGAACTGTTACTGCCTTGTTTTTGAACCGTTACTGTCTAGACATTGAACTGTTACTGTCCAACTGTTACTGCCCAGACATCGAACTGTTACTATCTTGTTTTTGAACTGTTACTGTCTGACCTCTCCTTAAATTTTTAACTATATCTAGAGTTATAGAACTCCGATTTAGGCGAAATTTATGGCGTTGGAAAGCTAAGACATGAGGCTACAAGTTCAATGTTTTGAGAAGAACCCAGTTCTGACTCTACGGTAGTCAAAATTGCTGATTAATGAACCAGACCTACTACCCTATAGGGTCTGTCATGACCCAGTCTCGGTTGGTGACCCATAACTGGAGTTCTATGACTCCAAATTGAGCAAGACCAATTTCATTAGTTAGTAAACATCCAAAACTACAATTTCTATGAAGGAACTTGATCCTAATTCCTTCATTCTCCTATCCAAAATCTCTTTGAAGGTCAAGAGACGAAACTGTCCAGATTCATCAGCCTTTCCATTTACACAAAACACATGAAGTTCTTTACTTTAACAACTCTTACTTTTTCCTCAATTCAATTCTAAGAACTCAATATATAAATTAACATCCAGGCATCAATTCATAATCGACTTGAAATGACTCACGAGACCAGGTTTAGAATATCTTGCCTGGTGCGAATCAAGGCTTCGATCCCTCATTTTCTTTCTAATGACAGCCAACCCTCCCCTCTTCTCTTCTTGTTCAATTTTTTTCTTGTTAATCCCTTTCCCACCAGGGTTTATTTTACCTATAACCCTCAATCTGGGATGGGTTCTTGAAATTTTGGTGTTTTTCTCTTAATTTGTAAAAATAGATATAAAAACTCCCTCTTTTCTTTCTTTACGTAGCTGCAGATCTGTTTTTGGTGAGAATAGGAGTATTTATGCTCTATAATTATTTTTATTTGCATTTAGGCCCCATTTTCTTTAAGTGTATTCGTTCTTGCCCCCACTTCTTTTTAGTTTAGTTTATTTTCTTTAATTTAATCTAGCCTTGGTTTTTCTCGGGATTTACAATCTCCCCTCCTAATAAAAATTTCATCCTCGAAATTCAAGTTACGTACCTATGTCGGAGAATAAGTGCGGAAACTTTTCCTTCATCTCGGATTCTCTTTCCCATGTTTCTTCTTCTATTCGAGAGCTTCTCCACAATACTCTCACCAAGGGAACTCTTTTATTCCTCAACAATTTCTCATCTCAATCTAAGATCTTGACGGGCTTAGTTTTCATGGTTAGATCCCCTTTAATCTCCATAGGAACTTGTGGCAATACCCGTGAGGGGTCTATCTTAGCCTTTCACAGCAATGATACATGGAACACATTGTGAATCTTATCCAAATATACAGGCAATTCTAATCGATATGCAACTAGCCCGATTCTTTCTTTAATCTCAAAAGGGCCAATATATCTCGGGGCTAATTTCCCTTTTACTCGAAATCGAATGATGCCTTTCCAAGGAGCCACCTTCAAAAATACTTTATCCCCTACTTGGAATTCCAATGACCTTCTTCGGTGATCTGCGTAACTTTTTTGTCTATCCTGGGCTTCCTTCATTCTCTTTTTGATCACCCTCACCTTGTCAGTTGTCAGTTGCACCATCTCAGGTCCCAAAAGCTTCCTTTCTCCTACTTCCTCCCAACAAATTGGGGTACGACATTTCCTCCCATACAATGCTTCATATGGAGCCATACCAATAGTAGTTTGATGGCTATTATTATAAGTAAACTCCACCAATGGCAAGAGATCCTCCCAATTCCCTCCAAACTCCAGCACACAGGACCTCAAGAGATCCTCAAGAGTTTGGATGGTCCTTTCAGATTGACCATCAGTCTGAGGATGAAATGCCGTGCTCAGGTTCAACTTTGTCCCCATTGCCCGTTGTAAACTAGGCCACAATCTTGATGTGAACCTTGGATCCCGATCCGATGTAATTGAAACCGGCACTCCGTGAAGTCTGATTACTTCATTTACATACAATTTTGCCGGCTTATCCACCGAATCAGTCATCTTTATTGGCAAAAACAAAGCAGATTTTGTTAGTCGATCCACGACTACCGATATGGCATCATTCCCCTTCTTTCCTTGGGTAATCCCGTCACAAAATCCATAGAAATATCCTCCCATTTCCATTCCGAAATTGATAATGACTGTAATTCCCCTGCAGGTTTCTGGCGCTCTATCTCTACTTGTTGACAGATCCCACAATTTGACACAAATTCTGCTATTTCCCTCTTCATATTTGGCCACCAGTAGTTTTCCTTTAAATCCCTATACATCTTTGTACTCTCAGGATGAGTAGTAAATCGAGATTCATAAGCTTCTCTTAATACTTCGTCTTTCAAAATCTTATCCTCAGGCAAATAAATTCGCCTACCCATAGCTATTAGCCCATCGGATAACATTTGAAATGATGTCTCTATACCCTTGTTTACCCTCTCCTTGATCTCTTTTACTTTCCCATCTGCTTGTTGAGCCACCAAGACCCTGTCTCGAAGCACAGATCGGATCTTTAACTGAGCTAACAGTGATCCTTCGAGCCCTACACTTAGCCGCAAGCCCATTTTCTTTAATTCCACTATACTTTCTTGTTCCTTAAGCTCCATATCATTCATCACTGTTTTTCCCTTCCTACTCAAGGCATCAGCTACTACATTAGCCTTACCAGGATGGTAATCAATAACACAATCGTAATCTTTTATTAACTCTACCCATCTTCTCTGCCGCATGTTTAACTCCTTCTGTGACATCAAATACTTCAAACTTTTATGGTCTGTAAAGATTTGAACTTGTGTCCCATATAAATAATGTCTCCATACTCTCAAGGCAAACACCACCGCTGCAAGTTCTAGGTCATGAACCGGGTAATTCACCTCATGCGACTTTAACTGTCTTGATGCATAAGCAATGACACGCCCATTTTGCATCAATACACATCCCAGACCCCTTTTTGAAGCATCACTGTATACCACAAACCCTTCTGTCCCTGATGGAAGGGCCAACACAGGAGCAGAAGTGAGTCTCTCCTTCAGTTCTTGAAAGCTTGCTTCACACTCTTCCGACCAAACAAACCGGACTTCCTTGCGGGTCAGCTTAGTTAAAGGTGATGCTATGGTGGAGAATCCTTCAATAAACCTTCGGTAATATCCAGCAAGACCCAAGAAACTCCGGATTTCTGTCACGTTGGTAGGCCTTTCCCATTTTATCACGGCCTCAACCTTTCTTGGATCTACAAATATTCCTTCTGCGGATATTACATGGCCCAAAAATACCACTTCCTCGAGCCAGAACTCACACTTATCCAGCTTTGCATATAATTGATTTTCCCTTAAAGTCTGTAGCACAACCCTTAGATGTTGTTCATGCTCCAAATGAGAGTTTGAATACACCAAAATATCGTCAATAAATACAACCACATATTGGTCTAGGTAATGCCGAAACACCCGATTCATCAAGTCCATAAACATGGCCGGAGCATTGGTTAACCCAAATGGCATCACCGAAAACTCGTAATGCCCATAACGGGTTCGGAAGGCAGTCTTTTGTATGTCTTGTTCCTTGATTCTCAACTGGTGATATCCAGATCTCAGATCTATCTTAGAAAATACCCTAGCACCCTTCAACTGATCAAACAAGTCATCTATTCGTGGGAGTGGGTACCTGTTCTTCATCGTCACTTTATTCAATTGACGATAATCAATGCACAAACGAAGGGTGCCATCCTTCTTCTTTACAAACAATACCGGAGCTCCCCAGGGTGAGTTACTAGGCCGGATGAAGCCTTTATCTAACAATTCCTGAAGCTGGACCTTCAGTTCCGCCAATTCCATAGGTGCCATCCTATAAGGAGACTGGGCTATAGGAGAAACTCCTGGAATAGTTTCTATGGAAACTTCAATTTCTCTAACTGGAGGTAATCTAGGCAACTCTTCTGGGAATACATCTTGAAACTCCCTCACAACAGGAATACTAGCCAAATCTATGCTACCCTTCTCCAGCTCTCTTACATGGGCTAACCAAGCAGAACAACCTTTCCTCAGTAATTTTCTAGCCACCAAGACTGAGATTACACAACTTGGAATTACTTTTCTTTCCCCTTTAAACACTACTCTTTTATCACCTATTCCTTGGATTGTCACCGTCTTGGTGAAACAATCCACTTGTGCCTTATGTTTACTTAACCAATCCATGCCCAGAATCACATCAAAATCATATAACTCTAACGGCATAAGATCTGCCCTCAACTCTAATCCTCCAATATATAGTTTTACCCCTCTATAAATATCATCAATATGTATATTCTCTCCCAAAGGTGTACTAACCGTCACCCCTACACCCAAGTTACTAGATAACACATGCAAGTTATTCACAATTCTATAAGACACAAAGGAATGACTAGCTCCAGGATCAATTAAAGCATAAACTTGCATTGTATCTAACTGTAAAGTACCTGCCACCACATCAGGTACAACTCCCACATCCTCGTAGGTCATGTGATATATCCGACCCTGAGTCCTCCCCATTTGATTTCTGGGCCTCCCACGAGTAGCACTCGTCCCTGACTGGGTAGGCCTGATAGGACGATTGACTGTCACCGATTGCTGCTGGCTCTGAACCTCAATCCTCTAACCATGGGCTCCCTCAGTAGTTCTACGAGGACAATCCTTCTTCCGGTGACTCATGTCCCCATAATAGTAACAACCTCTTCCTACATGCGGGCACTCTTTCCATCGATGCCCCTCATTTCTACAAATATAACATCTCCCCGGCATCCTAGAGCAATCTCCTAGGTGTCGCTGCTCGCACCTCTAACAAAACGGATATACTAGTCCCTTTTTCTCTGTAGACCCTCAGCAATTTTGACTTCCTGTCTAAACTGTCCTCCCCAAACTCCTCTTCCACTAACTTGTCTAGATCTTCCTGAGCTCCCTCCTAGGGTGAAACTCCCACTCCTTCTCTGGAACTGTCCTGATGATGGCCCGCTATTCCCCTTCTTTGGGAGAAGAGGTCTCCCAGTTATAAACTCAAAATCTCTCCTCTTAACTCCCATTGCCTGACTCTGCTCGACCACTGGCTACGGGGTATCTTTTATTACCCTCTCCATACCCTGAGCAGCACGTACCAATTCCCGTACCAACTGAAATTGCATGGCTATCAATATCATCTTTAATTCCCGCCTCAGTCCATCACGGAACCTCTCCACCGTGTGGCGCTTTGTGGGAAGGTATGTGGAGGCAAAAGCTGCTAAATCCTGAAATCTCCTCTCATACTCCAGCACTGTCAAATCTCCTTGCTTCAATTCCAAAAACTCCTGTTCTTTCTCCCTCTTATGCTCCCAAGAATAGTACCTCTCCTCAAACTCTTCACGAAAATCCCTCCATCTCAATACCTCCCCCGATCTTCTTTCTCTAATGGTCTCCCACCAAGAGTGGGCATTTTCAACCAATAGCTGAGTCACACAATCCACCCATAGCTCCTCTCGCACCTGCATCTGATTTATAACTCTTTCCACTTTCCTCAGCTAATGCCCAGTAACCTCAGCATCCTCTTCGCCCCGGTAAGTCATGCAACCCATCTCTCTCATACCCTTCACCCATTGCACTATGGTGACTATTCCCTCTGATCTAGGAGTCGTATTGGAGGTCCCCGCTACCATTCCTGTTGCCACAGCTCTCACTATATGTTCCATAAAAGCAGGATCTGAAAATAGGTTTGATTCAGCTACCGGTGCCACTGGTAGAGGTATATTATCTCCCCCCTGTCTGTCTGATCCCTCGGGCATGGATATATCTGCCTGACAGAACGATGAATCATCTCGAAGTCTCACTGACTCGCCCCTTTCTGAGTACACTGATGCTGCAGGTATATGAGAGGAGGTGTCTGCCAAGGGATCCCAATCTGGATCACTTTCATTACGAATACTCTGGCCACTTCCTCGAACTGGGGATGGATCAGTCCTGGCTCCTTGCCTTGTTCTCACCATCTTGAAACACATTCCAAAACCATATAATCATTCCTATCCCCGGAATAGCAACCTGAGCTCTGATACCAAATGTAACATCCCACCTCACTAGCAAGATATTGTCCGCTTTGGGCCTCCTAATCCACCCAAATCCAGGGCTTCCACCCAGGTCCCCCTCACGGTTTTGTTCTTGGCAGCCACGAATGACCCCAAAACGCATCTTACTAGTCAAGGTGAGCATGCACTTATAAGGCCTTGGCTCTGGACGCTCGCTTCCGATGTGGGATCTCATAAGAGCATTCATGCTTGGGATGAAATGCAACAACAATTTTTAAAGAAGTTTTTTTCGTCTCACAAAACAAACTCTTTTAAAAGATAAATCACCACTTTCACTAAAAAACTAGGAGAAATATTTTACCAATATTAGGATAGGTATCGAGACTTGCTTAATACTTTCCCTCATCATGGTTTTGAAACATGGAGATTGGTTTCATATTTTTATGAAGGGTTAACACCTAAAGATAGACAAATAGTGGAATTGATGTGCAATGGAACTTTTGAAGATAAAGATCCTAATGAAGCAATGGAGTACCTAGACTTGCTAGCTTAAAATGCTCAAAATTATGACACTACAGGCATTTATGAGACACCAAGTAAAACTTAACCTCATACATCTAGTGGAGGAATGTACAAACTTAGGGAAGATCATGACCTCCAAGCCAAGTTTGCATCTTTAGCTAGAAAAGTCGAGGCACTTGAATTTAAAAAGAGTGGTCAATTAAAATCTATTCGAGACATTGTGTGTCGAATATGTGAAACCAATGAACACCCAACCAATGATTGTCCAATTTTCCCTTCTTTTTAAGGAATGCCTCCATGAACAAGCCCATGTTTTAAATAGTTTCCAAATGCCCAATCATAACCCATACTCGCAAACATACAACCCTGGTTGGAGAAATCACCCAAATTTCAGTTGGAAGAGTGAGAACAATAATGCACAAACTTCACAGCCATCGTTTCAAGCACACCATAATTTTCAAAGTTCTTATGGATTTGTACCTTCTTATGTTCCCCCTCCTAGAAGAAATCTTGAGGAAACATTACATGCATTCATTGAAAAGCAAGAGACAATCAACACTCATCTTGCTCAAAGCATGACAGATTTTAAAGATACTCTTGCAAAGTTCACATCTGCTCTTAGTTTTCAGGAGAAAGGTAAGATTCCATCTCAACGACCACAAAATCTTAAAGGGCAATACAATTCAAGTGCAAGTAGCTCCGGAAGCCAAAACATGGTCCAATAGTCATTACTCTCCACAATGGTAAGGTTATTGAAAAACCCATTATTGAACCTTATGAGAAAGATGATAAGTCAATCTCTGAGGGTAAGAAATGGGTTAAACCTGAACATTGCAAAGAAAAGACTGATTCCCCACTAGTACTTCCATTTCCTCATGCCATGACCAAACAAAGGGAAGTCAATCACAATTCTAAAATCTTTGAAACTTTTAAATAGGAAGAAATCGAGGACGAAAAAGGCACCGAAAATGTTGTTGCAGATCATTTATCAAAATTGACAATAGATTCAACATCTAACATCACACTAATTGATGATTACTTTCCTGATGAATCTTTAGTTTCTCGTAGTTCAATACCTTGGTCTACTAATATTGATAATTTTCTTGCTTCAAGATTTTTGCCAGCTCATTTGGATACCTAAGACCAAAGAAACTTTTTGAGCGACGTGTAGAACTTTTATTGGGATAACCCTTACTTATTCAAATATTGTCCTAATCAAATATATCAAAAATGTATTCTTGACAATAAGGTAAGTAGTGTCATGAAATTTTATCATTCCGAGGCATGTGGGGGTCATTTCTCATCAAGAAAGACAACTGCAAAAATCTTATAAAGTGGATTTTAGTGGCCCACAATGTTCAAAGACTCACATGCATTCTACAAAACCTGTGAAAATTGTCAAAAGGTGGGATTTAATTTAAAGCATAGAGAGTCTTTAGATAATCTTCTATTGACTCTTTAAGTCTTATCATAGTGGAGATGTGCATCATACAATTCATGATTTATGGCCCCATTTTCATAAAGAACGTGTTCATCATAGTCTTAGGAATCTGACTAAAATAAACTTTGTTTGTCAGTTTTTAAGAAAATTGGTTGGGAAGCCTATCCCCGACCGATATAGGGCGTTTAAGCCATTCTTGGATGTAAAACCAAGGAAAGATGTGAGCCACAATCACAACTACTTATACATACACATGTTTTTTTAAAGAGAGAGAGAGAGAGAGAGAGAGAATCTAGCTGGCCTACATATAGGTGGTATGATTGCATTTTCAATTTCTCATATATAAAATCTTCTCTCATTCCCTTCATTTCTACTCAAACCCATACATTCAACAGATATAGAAGTGTGTAGAAATGGCAGGTTCCTCAAGTCATCAAATAAAAAATATTTGTGTTTTTTTGTGGATCAAGTCTTGGGAAGGAAACAGAGTTCTTAGAATCAGCAAATCACCTTGGTCAGGTGCTAGCTGAGAGAAAGATTCATTTAGTGCATGAGAGAGGCAGCCTTGGGTTAATGAGGGGTGTGTCAATAGCTGTATTTTTAGGAGGTAGTCAAGTTTTGGGGGTCATCCCCAAAGCTTTAGCAAAAGGGGACATCATTGGAAAAATAATTGGAGAGGAACTACAGGTCTTCACAATGTCTGATTGAATGAATGCAATGTTTAACTATGCTAACGCCTTCATTGCCTTACCAGGTGGTCTAGGCACATTGGAAGAGATCTTTTATATTTCCTCTTGGGCCCAACTACACATTCACCATAAACTCATAAGTTTGTTAAATGTCAATGGTTTTTATGATAATTTGTTGTCCTTTCTTGATCAAGCTGTGGAATAGAAATTTCTAACATCTTCGGCACGACAAATCATAATCTCTGCTACTATTGTTGAATAATTGATTAACCAACTACAATCTTTCATCCTTATAATTGATCCCTCCATGAGTCGTATAAATTGGTCAACTATAAAAAGTCATAAAAAGCTTAGATTGGATTTGAGCCTTCGTTTGTGAAACCTTGTTTCCTTTGGTTTTATTAACAACATATTATTTTGTTTGTTATTTCTTATATTTGTTTAAGTGTGTTTCAGGTTTGTCAGTGTTTGCTGTTTCAGGTGATGTCTTCTATCCTCTATCTTTCTATCTTAGGACATTGAGGACAATGTCTCGTTTTGGTTGGGAGGGAGAGGGTAGTAGTTGATATTAAAAAAAATAAAAATTAACTAACTATGTTTTCTATTATTAAAACCATTTGCAAAACTGTTGTTACTAGGATGACAGAGTAAATGAGGAATTTTAGTGACTGTTGAGATGCATCTTAATAAACATTATTAACAAGGTCTATCAGAATACTTCTTGAAATATTTAGGTTTACAAACTCTTGCATTTTTATCACCTGATTCTGCTCATATACTCATTTAACAAGTATTTATAAACCTTCATTTTCACACACACACACACACTTTAACATATGATTATGGGTTGCACATTGGATTATTACATTATTTATGTTCTTTTGTTAAAGGTAACAACTAAGGGAAGGGATAGTATATAATTTGTTAAAAAAAACAACAACAAAAAATTGATAATATTGATGATAATAAAAACGTACATAAGTTTGGTTTCGTAGCCTCCCTAACCTAAGCAATTAAGCTTGAAGGGGTGTTTTAACACCTAATACCCTAAAGTCAATTGTCTTGGGAACTATTGTCCTAGTGTTTGTTACATGGGTTAAGGAGAAAAGCTTAAGGGAATCAAACATTGCACTATCTACGTATCAGTATCTGCAACCCGAGTTACTAAGCTCATAGGTGTGTCTCAACACCTAATGCCCTAAGACCAACTGGTCTAAGAGTCATTAGCTGAAAGCTCGTTACATGGGTTAAAGATGCATTGTGTTTTAAGTTATATGTGTATATATTAAAAGACAAAAGAAAAGGATAATAATCTCAACCTAAGGAGTTAACCTTAGAAAAACATTAGAACATGATATTGTTTTCTTCCAATAAAAGCCCCATCATCTATGTTTTCATATATTGAGCACATAAAAAGAAGGTTTATTAATGTCTTGTTTCAACAGTATGAAGCAGATATATAAATTTAATGAGAGTTTGTTTATTTGGATAGATTAATGGAAGTTCAATGATAAATGCCTTGCTTTGTGGAACTTGCAAATTGTTTTTCTATTTTAACACTTTTATTACTAGGGACTAGTAATAAGCTCATTTAGGGGGTGTGATTAGTACTTAAAAGTGCAATTTTATCAAGGTTTTATATCATTATTTTGCACTTGAAGTATCAATAACTCCTTAACTAGAGCATGTTTTATAATAACAAGTCTGATAACATAAGATACCTTTAATTTATGGTAAATATTCATTTTAAATGCAGGCCTATCATATAAATCAAAGGATTGATTGATGAGTTTAACTACTGAAATTGAGAAGACAAAGAGAGGGCTAAGCTTAGAAAAGAGATGTTAGTTCAGTCCAAACTGGAACATCATTCGGTTATTGGATCATAACTAAAGTTGTAGAACTTGGATTTAGGTTTGGTTTATATGGATAGAAAGCTAAGACATAGACCTAAAACTTTCATGAAAAGTCCAAGATTTAAAAGGATTGTTTTTGAGTTCAAATTGTAGCAACAACAGAGAAGTCGGAATCTGTCCTGCAACCCAGACACTGTTCAGTGTTCAGCCCATATCTCGAGTTCTAGAAGTTCAAATGTACCAATTCTTGTTTTGTTGGAAAGCTGAGACAATTTCCAAAAACTTTAATCAATATGTTCAAATTCTAATGTTAGAAATGACATTTTCAGCAAACAAGAAGATAAGGATTGTTACCAAGTCAAGAGGTGGCCACCCACTCAACAATTAGTCATCAAATCAATAGTTCTGAATTTTGATCTATAAAAGAAGGCATTTGCCATGCATTTAGACATCTTGGTTTTAAGATCAAGATCATGTTCTTGCTCTCTTTCTTTATATTTTTGTAATGCTTAAGTTTTGCTTCCATTAATCTCTTGTTTATGCCTTTCATTTCCTTTACTATACTTATATAATCATGTTCTCCTCTTGTTTATTTATGTTTCTCTTCTTCATTATATTTAGCTAAGTTTATTATGTCAAGGTGAAAAGGTTTCACTAATGGTGTTATGATAAATATAATATAAACTCAATATGGATTTCAATGATTATATCCTAAACAACTTGTTATTAACATGTCATTACATTTTTATCTTATTAATTCTTAATACCTTGCTTGTTAAAAGGTTAATCTAAATTTGTGTTGTATAACACTTGGTACAACAAATTCTTGGCACTTTCATAGCCAACCGTATGGTATAACCTACACTTGTGCTATGAAACGAACTGGATTTGTTGTTAGCATAAGTTAGCATCATGAATTCCTAAGAATATTTAAAAGTTTGGTGTTAATTAAATAAGATAATTAATATGATCATGTTAATAATTTATAATGATCTATTAGTGACAAATCATCTGATTGGAACCTCCTTTGTGTGTGGTTTCCAGTTGAGTAATAAAAAAAGTTTATATTATACTTATTTGAAATACCATTAGTGGATCCTCTAATTTTGACAACTGTTTTTATTATTGTTTAATCTTCACATTAATCTTACATCTCAAAATCCTATTTAACTCATCATCACCATCATCATCATTATGGTTATTATTATTATTTATAATTTATATAATTAACCTCCTTTTGGTTCGATTCTGGTCTTGCCGGGTTATTTATTACTTCGACACTCCTACACTTGGGAGAAGATATCAATCTTTTGGTCGTGTCAGCTGTCCTTACCCTTTATTTTTAAGGTTATCTTGGGCTGGTTTCTATTCCCATTCTCCCCTAGGATAGGCTGGTCCAATTCTAATTTTTGTTAGATCTTACATTGTCGTTGCCGATTAAGAAATCAATAATAAAAAACTGTGACACTGCCGATTCAGAAATCGGCAGCCAAAAACTTTACCGCTGCCGATTCAGAAATCAACTACAAAACTGTGCCACTGTGGATTCAAAAATTGGCAGCCCACTATGCCACTGCCGATTCAGACATCAGCAGCCAAAACTTTTCCACTGCCAATTCAGAAATTGGCAGCAAAACTGCGTCGTTGCCGATTCATAAATTAGCAACCAACTGTGTCCAAAGCTTTGAGTGTGTGTCAATAGCTGCATTTTTAGGAGGCAGTTAAGTTTTGGGGGTCGTCCCTAAAGCTTTAGCAAAAAGGGACATCATTGGAAAAATCATTAGAGAGGAACTACAGGTCTCCACAATGTCTAACGCCTTTATTGCCTTTTCAGGTGGTCTGGGCACATTGGAAGAGATCTTTTATATTTTCTCATGGGCGCAACTGCATATTCATCATAAACCCATAGGTTTGTTAAATGTTAATGGTTTTTATAATAATTTGTTGCCTTTTCTTGATCAAGCCGCGGAACAGGAATTTCTAACATCTTCGACACGACAAATCATAATCTCTGCTACTACTGCTGAGCAATTGATTGACCAACTACAATATTTCATCCATGTACTTGATCCCTCCATGAGTCTCATAAATTGGTCAACTATGGAAAGCCATAAAAAGCTTAGATTGGATTTGAGCCTTCGTTTGTGAAACCTTGTGTCCTTTGGTTTTATTAATAGCATTTTATTTTGTTTGTTATTTCTTATATTTGTTTAAGTGTGTTTCAGGTTTGTCAGTGTTCGCTATTTCAGGTGATGTCTTCTATACTCTATCTTTCTACCTTAGGACATTGAGGACAATGTCTCGTTTTGGTTGGGGGAGAGGGTAGTAGTTGACATAAAAAAATAACTTACTAACTGTTTTTGCTATTATTAAAACTATTTGACAAAACTGTTATTAGGATGCAAAGTAAAGAGAAATTTTATTGACTCTTGAGACGCATCTTAGTAAATATTCTTATCAAGGTCTAAGTGGATGACCGAGATGAACAAATGATTAGATACGACTAATGGCACCCTAATTGGATGACCAGGAAAAGTAAATGACTAGCTTTGGCAAATAGCACCGTAAGTGGATGACCAGGATAAATAAACGATTGGCTTCGACTAATGGCATCCTAAGAGGATAGTCGGATTTGAGAGTTAGGAGTTAGTTTTAAGAACTTATGCATTCATGTATACTACATTTTGTATATACTAAGTATATGAAAGAACTATGATTGATATGCTTTGAACAGAGAATAATATTAGTTCGGCTAACGGTATTTGAGATGAATGATCAGGTTTGAGTATTGTAATTAGCCTCAGTAATTGATGAATTATTAACGGTGGTATTTACGCTCTTTTGGTCCATGAATGAAATGTAACGTTAATATTGCTTTATTATGTTTTCTTAAATTGCCTATAATGCTTGAAATTACCTTGTGTTGTAACAAGTTCATCATACCAACATGGTGCGTAAGGAAATTTGTTTCGCGGTTCACACATTTTGAAAAGAACTATATATTCGCATGTTATGGGTGATATAAGTTTTGTATGAACAGACATGTTAATCACTCAATTAGTCGTCTGACTCCTTTTGTAAAGACTAGTAATGAAAAATTAAAATGGAATACGAATGTTAATGTACGAACAAGTTGATATGATGTATATGAATATACATATGAGGTATTCATCTAATGAGGATGTCATGTTATGAAATTACATGAGGTCAGGATAACAAAAGTACTAGTTGTGTAACTTGTTGTTCGACACTCTTGTATGAACTCGTGATGATAACGGGATTAGAACAAGAATGTGAATTTATGAGTATGTCGACATAATGTATTGCAAACCTATAAGTATGGAAATATAATATTATGGGCACGTGTATTGAGAATTCGTTCTATGGGAATGTCGACAATATAATATAATGTTATCCTATATAGATTGTGCCTTATTAATGAATAGAATGCAATGATAAATCTGAAGAATGATATAGTGAAAAACATCCAGAAACTGAACGATTAAAAAAAAAAAAATTCCAGCGATTTTGGCCTGGAAAAAGCCGGGTCGTTATATCTTACCTTAGGTAGAATGCTTTATGATGATAGTATCTTCCTTCGAGGATAACCAATCCCTTACCGTAGATCTATGTTCTTTGTTGGCCAATTAGGATTTTCTTGTGATCATAATACTAGGTGGTGACTTCTCTTTTTATTTTACCCCATTTTCTAAACATAAAACAAGCTTTTTTTTAAGGCTTTCTATGATGTCAACTACAACAAGAATGATGAATTCTCTTTTGATCACTCAAATACCTTCATATAGCTCAAGTTATACTCAATGCCCGCTCATTTGTTACCATTGAGTAGGATAATATATGATCATGATTATAGAATAATATTTTCTCTATAAGATAATTTAGTGATCTTAAATTTGAGGATCACTTATACAATTTTCACGTGAGCCTTTTCATTAACATATTTTTATTATAATTTTTTTTTCTTCAAGCTTGAATCATTAAGAGCGTGTTAAGTAATTGAAACAATGTTACTTTTTCTTTTTGGAATAAAAAATTAAAAAAATATGTTAATTTATTGAAAATGAATTTTTCTATCAAAAAATTTAAAATACATAACGAATATAACTATTCTTTCATAAAAAAACCAAAATCAAAGTTTTGTGAAGCATGACACGTTAAGATGGGGACGAATTCTCAACCCTTTGTGAAGCATTTCAAGAGTATTCAAGAAAACTGTGGGAAGGAATCATTATGACAGAAGCACCTGGAACAAAGTTTTCGTTAGTGGGTTGACGGAATTCGGTAATGCATCGTATCTGTTATGGAGCAGGAACTAGGAAACCACTTGGACCATGAAATGAAAGGGGCATGAGAATTCTTTTATACCAGTCAAACCGAGTAACTAAAAATGGAATTGACAGTAAGAAGTAAGGGAATTGATTGTATTAAAAAAAAATCCACTTTCAGATTTTGAGACCAATATATCAGAATAAGCAACAAAACTGCAGAATATCCTCAGCTTGCTTAAGCTTCCAGCTTCCAGGATTCTTTCCTTTCTTTTGAGTTGATGGTTATGCTCCCGTTAGCATGATTTTTACTTTGGTTGGTCCACCTTGTAGATCATAGAATCATTAGTATTCTAGAATTGATTTCCATTCTAGTATTGTACAAGGAATTTGATACCAGATTCCACAAGTACACATCAATTTAGCAGATTCTCTGCCAACTTGGTACACCATGACTGAATTTTTCCTTTGCTTTCATGCAGCAATGACGTCTCCCTACTTGGAAACTTCTTTCAAATATACCTTTTTCTCCCTTTACCAAGGAAAGGAGCAAGCAACATGTTAGGTCCCAATCAACAGCAGATACAATATTAGCGAAATGTGGCTTTTTTAGGGTGAAAGCTAAACCACAGTTATTTCAAGAAATTCTCTGTTATATTTATTTCATGCTAACGTTTCAATAAATAGAATTTTAACTTAACAAATCTGCCTTAACTTCAGGAACTATCTAGCCTTATTTTAAGGGACATTCGTAACAACTTTGAAAGAGTAAACAATGCAAAATAACAGCAATGGCAAGAAATATAAAAGCTGATACTTGATCTTCACTTCAAGCTAAAAACTTGGGATTCTTTTTAGGGATTCTTTCAGATCTTCTTGGCCTATCAATATTCCCCCCACTAATAGGAACCTTGTCCTCAAGGTTCAATGAAGGAAACTGAGTATGTAACCACGTGGTGTTCTCCCAGGTGGCATCTTCAGCAGGCAACTGCTGCCATTTAACCAAACTTTCTTCCATAAATTTATCCCCTTGTTTAATCCAACATGTGTCAAGGATCTGCTCTGGGATTATAGAAACTGCTCCTTCATCTAAAATTGGGGGCAGCTCTAAAGTAACCTGTGGAGGATCTCCAATGTATTTCTTTAAAAGAGAAACATGAAAAATGGGGTGGATCCTTGTGTTGGCTGGTAATTGTAAACGATATGCAACATTGCCAAGCTTCTTCTCAATGCAATAAGGGTCGTAAAACTTATTGGCAAGTTTCTGGTGAACTCGTTTGAATGCGGTTTGTTGGCGATAAGGGTGTAACTTTAAGAGAACCATATCACCAACTTGAAATTCAAAAGAGCGCCTGGATTTGTCAGCTGTTTGTTTCATGCGATTAGCAGCTCTATCCAAATTCATTTTCAAGTGCTGGAGTAACTCATACCGATGTAAAAGGCTTTGATCAACGTCATTCACCTGAGATAAGCCATCTGAATATAGACGAATGGAAGGAGGAAGTCGTCCATACAATGCTTGGAAGGGCGTCATCCCTGTGGAGCTGTGGTAGGCAGTATTATACCAGAATTCAGTCCAAGGTAAATAACTATACCATTTTCGTGGTCATTGATGGACAAAACAACGGAGGTATTGTTCAACACAACGGCTCACAACCTTTGTTTGTCCGTCAGTCTGCGGATGGTAGGCATAACTCAATTTTAGCTGGGTTCCTGACATTGTGAAGAATTCTTGCCAAAATTTGCTGATAAAGATGGGATCACGGTCACCAATGATGAATTTCGGCATGCCATGGAGTTTGAAGATATGTTCAACAAATTGTTCAACTACAGTCTTGGCAGAAAATGGATGGGACAAAGCAACAAAATGAGCATACTTACTGAGTCTATTGACAACCACCAAAATACTATCTTTGTCGCGAGAAGAGGGAAGACCTTCAATAAAACCCAAACTGATATCTTCCCACACCTGACAAGGAATGGGCTGTGGCTGAAGCAAACCTACTGGAGCAAGAGTTGCAGTTTTTGCTCATTGACAAACTTCACACTGCATAATGTAATCTTGCACTGATCGATACATGGATGGCCAATAAAATTATTAACTTAATCACTTGAAGGTTCTCAAAACTCCCGAATGTCCTGCCATTTTACTGTCATGAAATTCTTGTAGCAGCAGGTGGCGGAGAGGTTGTGGAACCACCACTCTTTGTTTATAGAAACATAAACCATTTTGCATGGAGTATGGAAAAGTGGGGTCAGTAGTTAAGCGCTGTGTAACTTGCTGCATGTATGATCATTTTGTGCAGCTCTTTTTATGTCCTCCCAAAGAGTGAACTAAGGAACAAATAAAGAGTTAAGGAGAGGACTACCAGGACGCCGTGATAGAGCATCAGCTGCTGAGTTGTCACGTTCTGGTCTGTAGATAATTTCATAATCATAACCCAACAGCTTGGCAACCCATTTCTGTTGCTCTAGAGTAGCCACACGTTGTTCCAAGAAATATTTGAGGCTCCTATGATCGGTTTGAATGAAGAATTTTTGTCCCAAGAGATAGGGCCGCCATGACCGAATTGCTTCAACAATTGCCAGCATTTTTTAGCGTAAATGGACCATGCCTGTTTGCTGATGCCTAAAGCACGACTCATGAATGCAATAGGCCGGCCCTGCTGAGTAAGAACAACACCAATTCCATCACCTGAGGCATCAGTTTCAATAATGAATGTGTCATTAAAATTAGGCATGGCGAGAGTTGGAGTCGTTGTCATGGCTTGCTTCAGCAGGTTGAATGCAGCTCCTGCCTCTACAATCCAGTGAAAGTTGCCCTTTTTGAGGAGATTGTTTACGGGTCGAGCCAAAAGTCCATAATTCTGAACAAATTTCCTGTAGTAACCTGTCAAGCCTAAAAATCCATGTAACTCAGTAATGTTAACAGGCTGTGGCCAAGCTACCATGGCCTTAATTTTTTTGTGGTCGACCTTGACTCCTTGGTGTGTCACAATATGACCCAAATATTTTAGTTCCTGTTTGCCGAAATCACACTTGCTGGCTTTAATGAAAAACTGATATTGCCACAATATGTCTAAGGTGATCCTGACATGTTGTAGATGGGATTCCCAAGTAGGACTATACATAAGAATGTCATCAAAGAAAACTAGTATAAATTTACGAAGATGAGGGCGGAACATGGAGTTCATAGGGGCTTGAAAAGTGGATGGGGCATTGCATAAACCAAACGACATAACTAGATATTCAAAATGGTCGTTATGGGTTTTGAAGGTAGTTTTTGGAATATCAGAAGCATGAACTCGTACCTGATGATAACCAGCTCTCAAATCTAGTTTGGTGAAATAGGCTGCACCATATAGCTCATCTAGCATATCAGCTACGGTGGGTATGGGAAATCTATCTTTGATGGTGGCTGCATTTAGTGCCCGGTAGTCTGTGCAAAATCACCAAGTTCCATCTTTCTTTTTCACCAATAAAACCAGGGACGAGAAGGGGCTGGTACTGGACCGAATGACTCCCATGTTAAGCATTTCATTGACTTGTTTTTCAATCTCTGTCTTTTGAAAATGTGCATATCTATATGGCCTCACGTTGATGGGTTCAGTGCCTTCTTTGAGGTTTATGTGATGATCAATGTCTCTTAGAGGTGGTAGTGTTGTTTGTTCTTTAAACACATCTGTGTAATCCTTCAAGATTTGTTGCATGTCAGGATTACTGGCTGCCCTGGTGACCTTCTCGTTGGACTGTAGATAGTAGCAACCAGTAGTTGGCCTTGACGCATTTCTTTAGTAACTGATGTCAATGTTGTTGCTTGAATGGGCTGGTTGATTCCTTGTAATCTTCATGCTTGATTATCCCAATGAAAATCCATGGTTAATTGTTTCCAATTGCAGATTATAGAACCAAGCATCGTCAGCCATTGGATGCCTAACACCATATCAAGTCCTACTAAAGGTAAAGAATAGAGGGAGAGTGAAAATTGAATATCTTGCACATTTACTTGTACCTCATCAAAACGACCTTGACAGAATAGTCGTTCTCCATTTGCTATGCGGCCAGCAAATGATTTTGTTGGTACCACTAGAAGTCTCAGCAATCTAGCTATCTTCTCACTCAAAAAATTATGAGTGGATCCACTGTCAATCAACACCATCACGTGTTGAGACCCAATGGTAGCTGCTACTCACATGGTTTGAGGGGATGTCCAACCTGTTAATGCATGTAAGGAGATTTCTAGTTTAGCTTGATCTCCCATGTTATCTGATATCTGAAATTCTTCTTCCTTTATTTCATATTCTGCAGGTTGACACTCAAGAAGGAGAAGTTAAGGCCCTTAACACTTATGTCCAAGGTGAATTTACTATTGCAGTTGAAACATAGTCCTTGTGCCCTTTGTTTCTACATTTCATCCCAACTCAATCTCTTCATTGCATTAACTGGAATAGGATGATTAATTGGATTCGTGGCGGTGGATATACGGTTCAGCAGTGGAGGTCGTGTGAAACTCCTTGTTCTGGCTAACTGTTCGTCTTTCATTCTCGCTAGGCTGATGGCTTCCTTCAATGTTCTTGGTTTCAACATTCAAATTCCATCTGCTATTTCAGACTTCAATCCTCTCATGAATGTGCCGACAAGAGCCTTTTGTGTCCAATCTTTCAAACTCTTTTTGGTAATCTTACAGGGATCCAACTTGACAAACTCCAGACAGTGCTTCATCAAAGTCCTCACAGTCTGTTGGTCCAAACGAGCCAACAATTCTTCTTCAAAGAACTCCCAAGTCACCAATCGACCTTCCTCCCGGTACGTTCTACGCATCCATTGCCACCATTGGTTAGCTTCCCCTTCAAGGTGAAAAGATGCTAAAGATACCTTCTGATTATCATTTGTGCCTTGAAATTCAAAGAATTGGGCTACCCTGCTCAGCAATTCGGTTGGATCTTCTCCAGAGTATTTTGGAAATGCCAGCTTTGCCATAGTGGATGAAAAATTCTGCCTGTTGCTATTGTTCCCTTCTCGGATTGAATGAAAAGATCCTTCTCGCTGGTTATTGCTAGAAACTTCTCTGGTTGACAGAAAAGTTTCTGATGACCTGTTGATAGTTTCTACCAAATGGTGTAACTTGCCTGGTACATCTAACTCCAGCTGCTGCATTCCATCTTGAACACCACCAAGTCTAGCGTCCAAAGCTTCAATCCTCTCTTTGTTGGATGCCATTGTAACCTTGCTCTGATACCAATGTTAGGTCCCAATCAACAACAGATATAATATTAGCGAAATGTGGCTTTCTTAGGGTGAAAGCTAAACCACAGTTGTTTCAAGAAATTCTCTGTTATATATATTTCATGCTAACGTTTCAATAAATAGATTTTTAGCTTAACAAATTAGCCTTAACTTCAGGAACTATCTAGCCTTATTTTAAGGGAAATTCGTAACAACTTTGAAAAAGTAAACAATGCAAAATAACAGCAATGGAAAGAAATATAAAAGCTGATACTTGGTCTTCACTTCAAGCTAAAAACTTGGGATTCTTTTTAAGGATTCTTTCAGATCTTCTTGGCCTATCACAACAACTTTTTCAACTACGTGCTCAAGAAAGAAAAAAAAAGACGTATAATTTAATGCTTATTTAGTCTTCATATTTTGAAGTATTTTTTGTTTTGATTATTTTTTAAAGTATTTTTAAATAAAAAATACATCTAAATAATAATTTTTATTTTTAAGTTTTTTATATTAACACATCAAAACAATAAAAAAATCAATTTTAAATAAAAAAATCAATTTTTTTGAAAAAGCATTATTAACCACATTCTCAATCATTTTCTTAGTATCAAAACCATAGTTTTTAAACTCGGCCCTGTCCAAGATCCGGGTTCCAGGTTTTGACCAGGTCACCGGGTTCTGATCGGGTCAATTTAAAAAAAAAATCAAAATGTCATTTTAGTTAAAAAAAATAAAAATAGAAGTCAACGAGTTGAAACTGAGTTTTTAACCCAGTATTTCCGGATCCCCGGGTCACCCCGGGTTTTGCCTTTCTCTAATTGTTTTTAAACCCGGCCCGGTTCCAGCCCCGGGTCGACTGGGTTTCAAAACTATGATCAAAACTAGCTCGACAAGTTGACATGTGACCTAATACCTGACTCATGACAAGTTTGATATTAAATGACTTGAAAAATTAATCTAGTTAAACTCAAGAGAGACTTAATAAAAAAAGTATATTGTAATTCAATAACATCTTTTTAATTTTTTTTCAATAATTTTTCCAGAACAATGATTTTAAATAAAAATGACAATAAAAAAATATATAAATCCAAGTCAATCCATTAACTAACAAGTTGATCCACCAATCTATAAAACAAGTTTTAAGATGGATTATGGATATGCCGAGTCTTCTAACCGTGCATAATTAGTACCTTAATAATTTTTAGAGGTGAACAAATTAATCAAATTATTCAAAATATCTATAAAAATTGTCTTAAAACAATTAATAGAACCAAATGGTTTTTCAAATTTGTTGAATAAATTCAGTTAGAAGATTAAAAAAATAATTTGATTCAATTTCAAATTATAAAAACCAAATTTTAAGACCCAACCAAACCAAACATAATCAAATAAAAAAAAATCATTATAAACTAAAAGCTCATTCAATCAAGCCCTTTCAAAAATAGCCCAGTTAAAGATCCATTAATTCAAATAGGATTTAATCAATGAATATAAAACCAAACCGAAGCAAACAATTTAGTTCTTTTGTTCAGCTCGATTCAAAATTACCAAAAAGAAAAATTAGTTTAGATGGTTTTTTGGTCGAAACCAAATCATTTAATCCGATACTCAGGACTAGTAACTCCCATTACTTCTTCCATCAGATGCCATTTCTACAATCAGAAAACCTAAGCAAAACACGCTATCAATTTTCGGGACTCAATCTAGCCAGCTTTCAATTCTCCAATCAATGGTGATGGGTGATTGTGCCTAAGAATAGAGTTGAGATATGACCATTTTCCACATCTATACAAAAGACATGAACTGCTGGCATAACCGTAGATCAGGATGCTTTACCTTTCAGTCTGTGATTAGTGATTTCAATATTAAGATAATAGTTTTTCAAATTTTTTATTTTTAAAATTAAAATATCAAAACCTTCAAAAAAGAAAACATATAAAAAATATTAATTTGTTATTATTTTAGGCAATAAACAGTTTAAAAAACACAAAAATAGATTAAATTAATTTAGCTTACAGCTTGATTATCTAAATAGTTTTTCTGTCTTTTGACATGGATTTACAAATGATTATATTTCAAAATTTAATTATGTAGAAATTAAAATAATTTATTTTTTATTCATAAAAACTTGTTTTTTATTTATCTTACATACAAAAATTTAATCTTATAATAATTTTAATTAAACATAAAAATATTTTTTTAACCTCTATTTTTTAAAAATATTTTTTTAACCTCTATTTTTTAAAACATAAACACAATACCCAACACTCGCTAAACGGAGACCTCATATCAACTAACCAAGCATACTACAGGAAAAAGAGCACCAAAAAATTTATTGACAGAATTGCTTTCCTGCGAAGTAATAAAAAATACCCGTGGGACTACAAGTCACCGAAAAAAAACCAGTGCTTTACAGAAAATACGTCAAAATAGTGAGTACATTCTCCACAGAGAAATTTTAATCCACCATTTTTGCTTCTACCATCTATAGGATAACATAAAATGACCACACCTGGCCCCTTGCGCGTGGAAATAGAACTGCCCGAGCACAAACTATTTTGAAAGACATAGACCTTTACAGAAAGGAACTGAACCCCAAAACTAACAATTTCCAGAAGTAGGGCAAAAATAATGAAAGCCAGAGTAACCATTCGCCTCTGTATTAAGAGCTAACTAATAACAATGAAAAAGAAAAAAAAAACCAACATCAATATAAACATTGAAGATAATTGCTTTAAACATGACATAGCAAAATAAGCTTTAACCAGCTAATTCACTGAGAAAGTCCAGCAGAGATGGATTTAAATTATGTACAATTAACGTTAATCAAGTGAGTGTATAATCATTATTAATTTCTTCTAAGCTATATTAGCTAACTCCTATCAGTTTTGCTAATTTAACAAAATTAAATTCATAGAGCAACTAGAAGCTAGTTTTTTTATAACGGCAATGTTTAGTATAACGGAAGTTGTGTTTTGTTTTCAATTTTTATTCAAAGAAAAGTTATAAATATATTAGGTTAAAAATAATTTTTATTTAAATTAAAAGTTTATTATTAAACTGAGTCAAATTTTTTATTTAATCAATTTTTTTTAGCTTATAATTTATAATTATAATATAATCTTTTTCACAAAAAAAATTGCTTTGATTTATTTTTATCAAATATGTTTTAAATTAAAATATTTTAACTCATTTTTATAAAAACAAATTATGTATAAAAAAAATCCTAAATTATAATTCAGAATAAAAAATCATGCCAAACAAACTCTTAACATCATTTCCTGGAAAACTTGCATTGTTTCTGTAAAACAACAAAATCTTCAAAGAAAAAAAATATATATACATACATCATAAAATTCATTCTTCGGACTATTTTTTTCACCAAGGTAAAAAGTGCAACAGCAAAGTCAACATCAAAATCAAATCAAGTAGCAGTGTAAGCAAGATAATTAAATTAACGATGGAAGAAAAAAAAATACCGTCTGCGGGTCAAGGCCGCGACTGGAAAACGATAAGGCTTTGTTGCATTTGCTCTCCCTGTAACTAACCAGCCTCTCACAAATCCAAATTATATATATATATATATAATTATGGTTTTAAGATGCTAGCAAACAATACAATTTTCTAAAACAAACTGTTTTGTTTTGTTTAGAAAGAGAAAAAAATTAAAAGAAAAAAAAGTGGAGTAAGGGAAGCACTGGATGCAGAGGTTTATCGATCGGTTCGTGTTGTTCGTGTAAAACAAAAAAATCTTCAGGAAAAGATCGATGAACCGCTGCCTCCAGTGTCTTCTCAACCAAACTCAAAAGCAATCTCTTCTTTACACAGATCTGAAGATCAAATTAAAATAAAATCTTCAAATTCAATGAATGTGTATGCATAATGATAAATATGTGTTTGTTTTATATAGAGGAAGAGGAAAGAAATTGAAGAATATCGTGTGAGAGTGTGTGTGAGGAGGGCTTCTCTTGGATTGGATTAGAGAAGGAAAGGAATCTTGAAGGCAGAAGGTTCGCCAATGCCGTACGTTTTATTTCCTCATTGCTTCTTTTGTTTTGACCTTTTCGGCAATTTTATGTTTATTAATAATAAATATCGCGTGTGATTTTAAAGTTACCTTTCTACCCTTATTTTTATAGCAAATTGAAGATTGACACGTGGGTTAGTTGGCACCCTTGCTTTTATGACTGGATGTCACTAGAGTTGAGGATCCATATTACGTGTAATTTTAAAATGCGTCAGTTTTTTAATTATACAAAAATTCATTGTTTATTCTTGCACATATTATTTAGGATGGGTTATGCAAAAAAAAAAAAAAAAAAATTATTTGGTTTTTAAATTTTTCTCACTAATTTAGTTTTAATCCAAAATCAATTGATTTTGATGTGTTATAATAAAAAAAATATGTGAATTAAAACAAGATAGATTTTAAATATGGATGACGTGCCATAAGTTTCGTAAAAGATGTATTTTGGTTCTTGAACTTTAAAAATCACGTAAATTATATAATTTCAATATTTCAATATTTTTTTAATTTAATTTTGGTACAAAAATTTATTTTTGTTATTTTTAATCCCTAGTTGAGAGAATAGAGAGAGGTCTCCGGATTCCAGTAGTAGAGAAAGAAAAATGTTGTTGATACTGATTTAAACCATAAAATAGATGATATTTGTGTCAAATTATTTCATTTAATGAGGAAAGTTCATTTTAGGTGTTTTTTTACCTTTAAAACTCGTGAAAAAATAAATTTGAACTAGGGTTGATTTTTGATTTTGAGTTAATTTTGGTTTTTTGGGCGGTTTATTCAGTTTTTCTAAGCTATAGATAGGTTTATTACGATTTCTATGGTGTTTTGGGTCAAAATGAGTTGGAAAACGGGTTTTTGTGTGAAAAAAACTTGAGCCTCAATTTTCCTAACACCATAGTGGTCGCAATATGGACAAATCAGAGGACACATCGTTTGCCTCGGCAAACAACACATCATTTGTTTTTTTTTAAAAAAAAATGATCCGCCCCAATTGCATACAAAAAGAATAAGGGTCCAATCGTACGGGCCTATCAAGGCAGGTCCGTGCACGGGCTTTTTATAGGTCAAGTGGGTTGGGCTGGCCTTTGCTTTTTTTTCAATTTTTTTTTAAATTAATGACTTTTTATGGTTTTTTCTCTCATTTTTTTTATTTTTTGTTTAAATTACTATCTCTTCTTATACGAATCCCAGCGGAATTGAATGGAATTCGCAAACTCAAGATCTATCTAACCCAAGTTTGCTGAAATTAGGATGAGCTTATCACAATGGAAGACATGCTTCAAGACAACAAGACTATAAATCAACTCAATCACAACACCTACATCTGAAGACGAGCAAAAATAGTATAAATTCACAACAAAAATTGGTTAATTCCTTGAAGAGTTGAAAGTTCAATCAAGAACCAAGATTGATAACCAAAAGTCGGCAAAAATCAAAATATTGTTAGCAAAAAAAAAGTTTGCTGAAAATTATTCTCAAGAGTATTTATACCCCAAGCCAAAAACTCTAGTTTTCCTAATAGGTCACATATAAACCCAATTTAAATAATAATCAACCCAAGCTAAAACTAGCTCAAAGTAATTAAAATAAACAAGTTTGAAACCTAAACAAGTGTCTCCTTATAAAATAAAGAAAGTTTAATAGCCCAACTAATTTAATAAGACAAGTTCGATTATTTCTGCATTCTGTCTTGCAGCAGCAAAACTCAACTTTAAACGGATGGTTCTCTCTTGTCTCAAAGAATTAGAAGACGTTCCATATACCGTTGGAAAGGTATCTCCAGTTATGACATGTAGCTCCAGTTATGATCACAAAGGTATCTAAAGGTCAAACTGTCCAAATCTAATCTTCTTCTCCCAGTCCTTATGAAATGGTATTGGTTCCACCAACAGGCCCCTCTTGAACATGAATAAGATTAATCACCGCTTGCTCCTCATTATTTAATATCCTCTTGAAGTCCACCTAACCCACGTATCTTGAATAAGTCCATTGAAAGCCTCTTTGAACCTTTTACCTCTAAGCCTTGTAACTGGACCAATCAGAACCTCCAATGGATTCTTTGGTGCTTAGATCGCATCATCCCCTCTATCCTCAAAAGGATTTGACCTCGAATCATCACCTACATCAAACAAAGAAAGATCAGCAACATTGAATATAGCACTAACATCATACTCACCTGGTAGATCCACTTTGTAGACATTATCATTAATCTTTTCTATGATTTGAAAAAGACCATCTCCTCGAGGCATCAAATTTGATCTCCTTTGTTCAAGGAACTTTTCCTTCCTCATATGCACCCAAACCCAATCACCTGGTTCAAACCTCACCAATTTTTATCCTTTATTAGCCTTGTGTGCATATTGTTCATTTTTTTTCTCTATTTGTTGTCAAATCTTTGCATGTAAATCCTTCACCACCTGTGCTTTTTGAGTACCATCAACACTACCCCTTTCATCCACAGGTAAAGAAATCAAATTTAATGGTGTCAAAGGATTAAAACCATAAAGAATCTCAAATGATGAATAATTAGTAGTAGAATACACACTATGATTATATGCAAATTCAATAAATGACAAACAATTTTTAAGATTTTTAAGATTTTTTTTTAATGATAGCCCTTAAAATTTGAGTTAAAGTTTGGTTAACAACTTCAGTTTGACCATCTTTTTGTGAATGACAAGTAGTAAAATATAAAAGCTTAATCCCTAACTTACCCCACAAAACCTTTCAAAGGTACCTTAAAAACTTAACATCTCGATCTGACACAATGCTCATAGGAACACCATGTAGCCAAATGACCTCTCTAAAAAATAGGTCAGCTATATTTGTTGCATCATCAGTTTTATGGCAAACAATAAAATGTGTCATCTTAGAATATCTATCAACAACAACAAATATAGTCTCTTTCTTTCCTAGACCTAGGTAGACCCAAAGTAAAATTCATAAAAACATCAACTCAAGGTTCCTTAGGAACACGTAAAGGTGTGTATAACTAATGAGGCATTACTCTAGACTTAGCTTGTCTATATGTTATGCACCTATCACAAATTATTTGCACATCTCTTTTCATGTTGAGCCAATAAAAGTGTTTACGTAAAACATCCAAAGTCTTAGCAAATCCAAAATGCCCCATTAAACCACCCTCATGAGCTTTACTTACAAGCAATTCACGAATAGAACAATTAGGCACACACAATTTATTTCCTTAAACAAAAATCCATCATGCCTAAAAAAATCTATCATTGGCCTAGTATCCATTCTAAATTGAAAAAGCAAAGCACTCATCATATATAGAACCAAAATCATTATCATCAAGATACAATTCTTTAATATACTCAAATCCTAACAATTTAGTATTCAGAGTATTAAGAAGAACATACCTTCGTGATAAAGCATCTGCAACCACATTTTCTTGACCTTGCTTGTACTTAATCACATGTGGGAAAGTTTCAATAAACTCAATCCACTTGGCATGTCGCCTATTTAGCTTACCTTGACCCTTCAAATGTTTTAATGACTAGTGATCAGTATGTATAACAAACTCTCGGGTCCATAGATAATGTTGCCACGTCTCCAATGCTCTCACTACCGGATACAACTCCTTGTCATAAGTGGGATAGTTAAGAGTAGTACCATTGAGTTTCTCAGTATCACATCCCTATATCCAGGATAAAATAACAATCTCTTGTTCACTGATAAACAGAGTAATTAATTTTTCTTTTATACATACATACATACATACATACATACATATATATATATACATACATACATACATATATATATATATATATATGTATGTATGTATGTATATATATATATGTATGTATGTATGTATGTATATATATATATGTATGTATGTATATACATGGTGTTCATATTAAAATTTACTGAAATTTTCACTAAACTTTTGGCAGAGTCTTCCCAATATCGGGACATCCCAAGTTATCGACATACAACCTATTTTCACTTCTAATAACTCGCATCTCCTAACTCAATTCAACCCAATCATCCTGGGTCTCAATCCCACAAAACATCATTATTCATATCAATTCCACTTAGCCGTAAGCCCATATTCTTCAATTCCACTATACTTCCCTGTTCCTTAATCTCCATATCATTCTATACTGTTTTTCCCTTCCTACTCAAGGCATCGGCTACTACATTAGCCTTACCAGGATGGTAGTCAGTCACACAATCGTAATCTTTTATTAATTCTACCCATCTCCTCTGTCGCATGTTCAGCTTCTTCCATGACATCAAATACTTCAAACTCTTATGGTCCGTGAAAATTTGAACTTGTGACCCATACAAATAATGTCGCCATACTCTTAGGTCAAACACCACCACTACAAGTTCTAAGTCATGAACTGGGTAATTCACCTCATGCGACTTTAACTGTTTTGATGCATAAGCAATCACACACCCGTGTTGCATCAACACACATCCTAGACCCCCTTTTGAGGCATCACTATATACCACAAACCCTTATGTCCCTGATAGAAGGGCCAGCACAGGAGCAAAAGTGAGCCTCTCCTTCAGTTCTCGGAAGCTCGCTTCACACTCTTCCGACCAAACAAACCTAACTTCCTTGTGGGTCAGTTTAGTCAGAGGTGATGATATAGTGGAGAATCCCTTTATAAATCTCTGATAGTACCCAGCAAGACCCAAGAAACTTTGGATTTCTGTCACATTGGTAGGCCTCTCCCATTTCAACATGGCCTCAACCTTCTTCGGATCCATGAATATTCCTTTTGCGAAAATTACATGGCCCAAAAATACTACTTCTTTAAGCCAGAACTCATACTTATCCAACTTCGCATATAATCGGTTCTCCATCAAAGTCTGTAGCACAACCCTTAGATGTTGTTCATGCTTCAAATAAAAGTTTGAATTCACCAAGATATCATCAATAAATACCACCACATATTTATCCAGGTAAGGTCGAAACACTTGATTCAACAAGTCTATAAATACAGCTGGAGCATTGGTTAATCCAAAAGGCATCATCAAAAACTCGTAATGCCCATAACGGGTTCTGAATGCAATCTTTTGTATGTCTTGTTCCTTGATTCTCAACTGGTGGTATCCAAATCTCAAATCTATCTAAGAGAACACCTTAGCACCCTTCAACTGATCAAACAAATCATCTATTGGGAGTGGGTACTTGTTCTTCACTGTCACTTTATTCAATTGACGATAATCGATGCACAAACGAAGTGTGCCATCCTTCTTGTTTATAAACAATACCAGAGCTCCCCAGGGTGAGTTACTAGGTCAGAAGAAACCTTTATCTAACAATTCTTGAAGCTGGACCTTCAATTAAGCCAATTCCACAAGTGTCATCCTATAAGGAGACTGGACTATAGGAGAAATTCCTAGAATAGTTTCTATGAAAACTTCAATTTCTCTAACTGGAGGTAATCTAGGCAACTCTTTTGGGAATACATCTTGAAACTCTCTCACAACAGGTGTTGCTACCTAATTTTTGACCCATATTTTGATAAATTTTCAGAAAAAACCAAAAAATAGCAAAAAAACAATGAAAACCCTAAAAAATGCATTTTTGATATATTTGCATCATTTTTAGCATTTTCAACGTCATCTCAAAAGAATTTAAATTTTCAAAGGTATTTGGAACGCGTTCAACTTTTAACACGTAAATTTTATAATCACTGATTTTCCTTGTTGAGTTGACGTTGAAATTGCTCGCTTTCAAAAATACAAGAAAAATGAGAAAAATCAAAATTTACAAAAAAATCAGGAAAAGAAAAGGAAAGGAAAACTTGAGGGACTAGTTTGAAAACCTAGTAAAAATTTTCTTATAAATACCACGCTACAGTGAAAATGAAAAAGAGGAGGGACTGACGAGGAGGAGAAAAATTTTGAGGGAGGGGAGAACAGTAAAAGAAAAAACCCTAAGAGACCCGAAATTCTATCTTCTCCAAGCAGGCCGCCGCACCCCCTCCTTTTATCAAAATAAACTCACCCTCTCATACAGAGGCCACCTTCCCCCTTTTGGCCTTGAAAAAGCAAAAGAGAGAACCAAGGCAGCCCCTATTTTCTCCTTCTCACATACCAGCCGGCCGCCCTTGGCATTTTGAAGGAGGCTCCCAAGACCAGGAGCCACGGCCAAGCCTCTCTTTCCCTGTTGAGGCCGGCTATCCCTCTCTCATTTGGCAACAAAAAACCAGAGAACCAAAAGAGCCACAGCCGCCCCTGCTCCCTCTCTTCCTCTGGTTTTCTCCACGGACCAGCCAAAGCCACACCCACATCAACCTCCATCTACCCTCACTCCAGCCGCCCACCATTTGGGCAAACCAGCGGTGTCTCTGCAGCAGCGCCGTTCGAAGATCCAGCAGACCCAGCTCACTTCCTCCAGTTAGCTCCACCATTGCCCACAATCCATCATCGGCGCAGACTGGTCTCCACCGAAACCAACCCGGAGCAGCCCGAACACAGCGGCAACCCACACACGGGTGAACTCACAGATCGTCCCCTTCCTCACCAACCGACTCTTCTTCATCGGTTCAACCCCAAGTAGCAGATCTGGACCGCGAACCAATGGCTGGATCTGCCACCAGTAGAGGGAAACGAACCGGGAGGAAGGAAGAAGATAGAGGATAGTCAGATTTAAAAGAAGGAAATGATTGAAACCCATTGTTGTTTGTGCGTTTTCTCCTTTTACAGGTGGCGGGGATCCTCACCGCCAGCAGAAAAGTGAAGAGAGGAGGAAGCCGCTCCAGACACCACTAGTTTCTCAGGTTTTCTTGCGGCGGCGCGTGAACCCATGCGTCGCTAGTGGCGGCGACGCGGGGAGAAGAAGCGCCGCTGCTGTTCAGGCGACCCAAAGCCTTTACGGCGTTGTTCCTGTGGTTCGGAGTTGACGGCACTGTTAAGGATTTTAGTTCAGGACTTTTTTTTTGTAAAATTTAAATTGTTTAATGTGTTATTTGGATTGTTTTGAACATTTGATTATTTTGTAATATTTAGTTATAGGTGTGTGTGAGTATATTATAGTAAAAATCAGTGATATGTGTGTGTATTATTTATTTTTGTTATTGAATTATAAAATAAAAACGAAAAAAAGAATTAATTATTTAATTTGAATATGATTAAATATCTTAAGAACAAATAAAATCATGTTGTATTTCTTGTGAAAATGTAAGAACATATTTCTATATTTATTTTGGGATTTAATAACTGATTTATTAAAGTCTTAATAATTTGACTAATATTTCAAATTTTCAAATCACATCAAACCGCAAAGCAGTTTACCTCAGGTAGGGTGTGTTAGGGGTGCTAGTACCTTTCATAGTCACAATCAGTCCTTTATCCTTGAATTTTTGATAAAGACCAGTATATCTGGGTTTTCTAGTAACCCTCAATGAAATACTAGGTGGCAATTCCCAAAGAACAAATCTAGCAAACTTAGTGAAAAATCGTCGAATCGCCGCGTGGGTGACATACAACAACAAGAATACTAGCCAAATCTATGCTGCCGTTTTCCAGCTCTATTATATGGGCTAACCAAGCATAACAACCTTTTCTCAACAACTTTCTAGCCACCAAGACTGAGATTACACAACTTGAAATTACTTTTCTTTCCCCTTTAAACACTATTTTGTCACCTATTCCTTGGATTGTAACTGTCTTGGTGAAACAATCCACTTGTGCCTTATGTTTACTTAGCCAATCCATGCCTAGAATCAAGTCAAAATCATATAACTCTAATGGCATAAGATCTACCCTCGATTCTAACCCTCCAATATATAGTTTTACCGCTCTATAAATATCATCAATATGTATATTCTCTTCAAAAGATGTACTAATCGTCACTCCTACACCCAACTTACTAGATAACATATGCAAGTTATTCACAATTCTATAAGCTACAAAGGAATGACTAGCTCAAGGATCAATGAAAGCATAAACTTACATTGTATCTAACTGTAAAGTACCTACCACCATATCAGGTATAACTCCCACAACCTCATGGGTCATGTGATATACTCAACCCTGAGTCCTCCCCTCCTGAATTCTAGGCCTCCCTCGAATAGCACTCGTCTCTGACTCGGTAGGCTTGATAGGATGATCAAATGTAACTGACAGCTGTTGGCTCTAAACCTCAGTTCTCTAACCATGGGCTCCCTCGATAGTTCTACGGGGACAATCCTTCTTCCTGTGACTCGTGTCCCCACAATAATAACAGCCTCTGCCTACATACAGGCACTCTCTCCATCGATGCCTCTCTCCTCTACAAATATAACATCTTCCCAGCATCACGGAACAATCTCTAGGATGTTGCTGCTCACATCTCTGACATAATAGATACACGGGTCCCTTCTGCTCTATAGACCCCCTAGAAGTTGTGACTCTCTGTCTAGCCTGTCCTCCCCAAGATCCTCTTCCACCAACCTGTCTAGATCCTAATAAGCTACCTTATTGGGTGATACTCTTACCTCTCCTCTAGAACTGTCTTGATGATTGCCTACTCTTTCCTTTTTTTAGGAGAGGAGGTCTCCTAGTCAAAAACCTAAAATCTCTCCTTTAGCTCCAGTCGCCTGACTCTGCTCGACCACTAGCTTCAAGGCATCTCTTATTACCCTCTCCATACCCTGAGCAGCCCGTACCAATTCCCGAACGGACTGGAACTTCATGGCTATCAATATCATTCTCATCTCTTGCCGCAGCCCATCACGGAACCTTTGCACCCTGTGGCGCTCTATGGGAAGGTAAGTGGAGGTAAAAGTTGTTAAGTCCTGGAATCTCCTTTCATACTCCAGAACTATCAAATCTCCCTACCTCAAATCCAAAAACTCTTGTTCTTTCTCCCTTCTATGCTCCCAATAATAGTACCTCTCTTTAAACTCTTCACGAAAGTCCCTCCATCCCAATACCTCCCCCGATCTCCTCTCTTTGATGGTCTCCTACCATGAGTAGGCACTTTCAACCAATAGTTGAGTCATGCAATCCACCCGTAGCTCTTCTGGCATATGTATTTGATTTATAACTCTTTCCACTTTCCTCAGCAAGTGCCCAGCAACCTCAGCATCCTCTTCACCATGGTAAGTCATATAACCCATCTCTTGTATACCCTTCACCCACTGCACTATGGTGACTACTCCCCCTGATCTAGGAGCTGTACTAGAGGCTCTCGCTGCCATTCCTGCTGCTACAACTCTCACTATATGATCCATAAAAGTAGGATCGGAAAAGGGGTTTGACGCAGCTACCAATACCACTAGTGGGGCTACATGATCTCCCCTCTGTCTGTCTGATACCTCGGGCATTGATACCTCTACTTGACGGGACACTGAATCATGTCAAAGTCTCACTGACTCGTCTCTTTCAGAGTATACTGATGTTATAGGTACATGAGAGGAGGTGTCTTCCAAGGGATCCCAGTCAATATCACTTTCATAATGAAGGCTCTAATCATTTTGCTGAACTGGGGACAGATCAGTTCTGGCTCCTTGCCTTGTTCTAACCGTCCTAAAACATGTTTTAAAACCATATCAATATTCTTGTCCTTGGAATAGCAACCCGAGCTCGGATACCAAAATGTAACATCCTCATATCCGGGATAAAACAACAATTTCATGTTCACTGATAAACAGAGTAATTAATTTATTTATGTGTGTGTGTGTGTCAATGGTGTTCATATTAAAATTTATTAAAATTTTCACTAAACTTTTAGCAGAGTCTCTCCTATATCAGTAGGTCCCAAGTTATCGACATATAACCTGTTTACATTTCTAATATCCCGCATCTCCTAACTCAATTCAACCAAATAATCCTGGGTATCAATCCCACAAAACATCATTATTCATATCAACCACAACATTTGTGATATACATTGAACAACAATTATCATTATGGATGGATAAAAGATATAAACATGCATACATGGATCGTGATTATATGAACTATATAATTAAATTCATCTAATCAACTTTAAACATTAATTATACAAATGTTTCCATGTTTACAAAATAAAACGTCATCCTTGTCGCATGTCACCCACACGATGTCTGCTGGTGATTTTTTGTTCGTTTGCTTGATTTGGGAGTCGCCACCTACTATTTCATTGAGGGTTACTAGGAAACTCGAATTTATTGGTCGTTGTCAGAGATTTGAAGGTAAGGGACTAGTTGTGGTTGGAGAAGGTATTAGCACCCCTAGCGCACCCTAACTGAGGTAAGCTGCTTTGCGGTTTGATGTGATTTGAAAATTTAAAAAATTAATCAAATTCTAAGGTTTTAATAAATCAGTTATTAGATCCCAGAATATATGTAGAAACATGTTCTTACATTTTCATGGAAAATATAACATGATTTTATTTGTCCTTAAGATATTTAACCATATTCAAATTGAACACTTATTTTTTTTTGTCTTTTTAATTTTTATAATTCAATAACATAAATAAAATAAACAAACACACACACACACACTGACATTACTTTTTTACTATGCTCATCTCACACATCACTTTTACATATTACAAAATATCAAAAGTTCAAAATAAATCAAATACTAGTAATCTAAATATACACAGCAACATTTGAAAATTACAAAAAACTTCGGGAACAATGCTGAAAGGTTTCTGGGCATAGGGACAGTGGCGACGCGTCTGCTTCACGCGCCCCACAACTGGTGGCGCGTGGGTTCACGCGCTGCTGATGCAACCATATTATTTGATAGTTTCACCCACATTTAACTAGTGTTTTGCCTATGTTTTATATAAAATGCCTTGATATTTTTTGTTTTATGTTTTGAAGGCACTTTTGGATGAAAGAAGCAAAAAGGAGTAAATTGAAGATAATTGGCAGATTTGACCTTCAGTCGATATTTTGTGTAGAGCGTGAGCTTTAGAGGTTGAAATGAAGTGATTCCAGTGGCATTAGAAAGCTAACATCCATACCTTTCTGGACATCTAAGGCAAGAAAATAAAATAAGGAAGAGCATGAAGTGATTCCAGTGACTTGAATATATGGAGCTATAGAAGTCCAATTGATGCAAACTTAATTTTTTTAGATTCCTGACTTAAAGGTATATAAACGCTCCAAATTTCAGCAAACAAAAATGTCATATGAGGGAGATATGATTTTTCAAAGATGACAACTGAGTTATGCCAGCAACAGGTTTCGTGAAGAAACGAGTCCAAATTACGTTCCGAAGCATGTAAACCGATATCCAAGTTTTTATTTCAGCAATTTAGCTCCTCTAAGTCAAAGCTTGAAGATTTCATGCAAGGCTATTTCTTCTTTTTTAAGAAAATAGTTATTGAAGTACTTAAAAGTAAACATCTACTTAAGGGAGGACTATTTTGTAAAATAGAGATTGGGGTTTCCTAGGATATAAAAAGAATGAGAGAAGAGAAGGGGGGGCAGCCAGCCAAGAGGAGAAAAACACACCCCTCCTCTAAGAAACCTGAAATCATGCATTCTTCCTTCTTTTTTATTTATTTTTCAACAAACATGCAAGGCTAAACACTTTTTCTTGGTTGCAAGGACATGAAAACCTTTGGATTTCAAGAACTGTGAGATTTATTTTACCTTTTCTTTTCAGTTTATATGATGAATATGTTTGTTCTCCTATGCTTATTTTTCCCATGATTCTTTATTTTAATTGTTAGAGCGGACTCTAAGTTATTATTGTAGACAATCTATTGCTAAGTTTGATATCAAAACCGGAGTTGTGGTATATGAACTTGTGAAGCAACTGAGTTTAATAATTGTGGAGGATCTACGTTATTAATCTTAGGGAGAACATTCAATCAAATCAAATATAGACTGCAGACAGTTATGTTTTCTTGATTAATCAACTTATCTAATTCTTAAGGCTGCCATTGAATTAAATTAATAGTGCGGACACTGTGGTTATTTGATGGTTAGAGTTAGTTATACGATGGATCCATTAACTAACCAATGTTAAGAAGAGATAAATATTCAGAATATAATTTGATGTTTCCTTTCCATGATCAGTTCTGATTTCTGTAGGTGGATGTGTGCTTGCAACCAAGGTTTGTTCTCTTGATAATTTTCTGATTTTATTAAATTTTGTTTGATAGTTTTCTGTTTTCTTTTGTTTTAGCCTAGATAACGTCCAAACCACCTCTCAAATAGCATATCATTTAGCATAAAAATATAACTTGAACCTTCCTCTTGGGATCGACCCCTTGCTTGCTCTATACTATCTTATGTGTTGTGTTTGAAGATAGAGTAATTAATTTGTGCGACCGCGATATCACAACAGCTGCCATGAAATCCAGAGAGCGGGGGGAGATCTTCACCTTCCTGTTGGCTGTGAGCAACGCCGTTACCTGCAAAATACCAAAAATGCAACAAGCAAGTCTGTTCTAGTTTTGTTTTAAGATCGGTTTCTCTTCGTTCCCCTTTTTTAGATCTGCTTCTCTTTCTCTTCCTTCAAATCTGGAGCCAGGCGTTGCACTCGCTGCCATTAGGCCAGGCGTGTGGATGGCTGGATCGGCAACTTCCCTCATCCTCCTTCGTTTCTACACCGACGATGTCGTCCACCGCTGCCATGGTTGGGAGACTGGCACCCTTGAAGTCTTAGTTTTCTGCTCCCTTCTACTGTTCTTCAGCCTCCCTTCTCATTTCCTCATCGTCTCTGTAATGAGCTGCTGGAAAGGGGATGCTGCTGTTGGCCGGTTGATGGTGGTTGGCCTCGGTGATACTGGAGCTGACGGTGGCGCTGGGGTGTTGCTGTGGGACTGAGAGAAGACTAGGAAGAAAACAACGAGGGCTGCCGCCGTGTTCGATCTGAGATGAGAGGATTAGCGGCCGACCTCCATCAGGTGGAGCTGGAGATCGTGAGAAGGAAATGGGAGGCTTTTATGCAGAGGGCAGGTTTTGGCTGCTGTTGTTCGAGGTTGATGTGGGTGTAGCCTTGGCTGGTTTTTTGGAGTTGGAGGCAAACCAGAGAAGGGAAGGGGTTTTGGCTTGTTGGGAAGATCTGGCCAGGTGAGCTGGCGGCTGGAACTTGAAGATGAGAGGAAAATGCAGAGGTCTGTCTCTGTAGGGAAGAGAATAGTGAGGGAGATAGAGATCCTCTAGCTATTATTGGTTCCAGGACCAAAAATACTAAAAGCCAAAGTCAGTGGGGGGGGCTTGTTGGCTGGGACTTGAGAGGAAATGGGGGGAATGGTGATGGTTTGTTTTTGGCTGAGGGGAAGTGAGCGGCCCGTCCCCTGGAGAAAATGAGGGCTTTGGTTTCTCAAAGGGAGGGGCGGCCGACTTGGTTTCAAAGGGTCGCGGCTGTAGGAGAAAGGGTTTTAGGTTTTTTCTTTTGTTTTCCACCCCCCTTATTAATTTTCTCCGCCTCACAGACTCTAAATTTTTCTCCCCCCCCCCTTTTTTTTACTGTAGCATGGTATTTGTAGGAGAAGTGTTGCTAGGTTTTCAAACTAGTCCCTCAACTTTTCCTTTCCTTTTCTTTTCTTTTCTTTTTTTTTTGTAAATTTTGATTTTTCGTATTTTTTTGTATTTTTGAAAGCGAGCGATATAAACATTGACTCAACAAGAAAAATCAATGATTGTAAAATTAACGAGTTAAAAGTTGAACACGTTCCAAATACCTTTGAAAATTTAAATCCTTCTGAGATGATGTTGAAAATGCTAAAAACGATGCAAATATATCAAAAATACATTTTTTTGGGGTTTTCGTTGTTTCTTTGCTATTTTTTATTTTTTCTAAAACTTTATCAAAAACATGGATCAAAAATTAGGTAGCAACAATCCTTCCTAGACTACATAACAAAAGGTGAATAAAAGCTAAAATCTACTCCTGCCTCGCATGCGATGCACCTGAAACCAAATATTGAAATATGAATATCGCAATAAGTACAGTAATACCAATATCCAATAATTTGTAAAGGTAGATATGTATTCTTGTTTTGTTCATTTCTCCCTTTCCGTTTCCATTAGATATCATTTTCATTCATTTACTAAAAACTATTTCCTCTCTCATTAGAAACTTCCATTCAAGATTCCATTAAAACCAACCACAACTATTTCACCCAATGCATTACTAATAATGTGATTTTTTGCTAATATACATTTAGTGTATGTTAGGATCCTGGATAAGGGAATCACCGTGATGTTTTTTACTAGCATACATTTAGTGTACGTTAGGATCCCGGGTAAGGAGATCACCGTGATTTTTAACATATTAAATTCTCAAATTTTACTAGAAAGCTATGATGAGGATCACCTACCAGCAGTAGAAGCTCTACTCGTGCTCACTCGTGCTCCCCTGCTGCTGCACCACGCCATGGTCCCTCTTGCAATCACACGCTTATCTTGTAAATTTTTCTCATTCAAGGATACATTTTATATTAACCATATCAACAACCGATATTTCTTTCTTTCAATCATTCATTTTTTTATATTTTACGTTTTGTTTTCTCATTAGACCCATTAATATCGTCATTCTTTGTCCAACCATGGTTATCATTCTTTTCTGTATATTTGAACTATAGTTACTGTTTTGAACCGTTATTGTATTGAACCGTTATTGTATTGAACCGTTACTGTTATTATCTTCAAAGGTCGCATTCTTTGTCCAACCTCTCCTCATATTTTTAACTATATCTAGAGTTCTAGAACTCCGTTTCAAGTGAGGTTGGTCTCGTATGGAGATCCCTTACCCAGGACCCTGACATACACCTAATGTATGCTAGTAAAAATCTTAGTGATCCCCTTATCCGGGATCCTAATGCACACTAAATGTATGCTAGTAAAAAAAAATCACGGTGATCCCCTTACTGGAGATCCTAACATACACTAAATGTATGCTAATAAAAAATCATGGCGATCCCCTTACCCGAGATCCTAACATACACTAAATGTATGCTAGTCAAATCACGTCTTACACCTCATATTTTCTTTATCAGTGGTACTCCCATCACTTGGCGAATTCACACCAACTTCCATGCTTTCACATAACATCCAATGTTTGCAAGTTCACATCTCGCATTATTAACATATTAAATTCTCAAATTTAACTAGAAAGCTTGGGTGAGGATCACCTACCAGCAGTAGAAGCTCTACTCGTGCTCCCCTGCTGCTGCTGCAGCAGCATGCTAGTGGTCTCTCTTACAATCACAGGCTTATCTCATAAATTTTCCTCATTCAAGGATACATTTTATATTAACCATATTAATAACCGATAGATCTTTCTTTCAATCATTCCTTTTTTTATTTTTAATGTTTTTTTTTCTCATCACACCCATTAATGTCATCATTCTTTGTCCAACCATGGTTATCATTCCTTTCTTTATATTTGAACTGTTATTGTATTGAACTATTACTATTTTGAACTGTTACTATTTTGAACCGTTACTATATTCAATTGTTACTGTTTTGAACCGTTACTGTTTTGAAATGTTACTATTTTTGTTTTTGAACCCTTAATGTCTTCAAAGGTCGCATTCCAACCTCTCCTCAGATTTTTAACTATATTTAGAGTTCCAGAACTCTGTTCAAGTGAGGTTGGTCTCATTGGAAAGCTAAGAAACGAGGCTACAAGTCTTCTGTAGGAAGGAGAACCCCTTTCTGCCCCCAAGATAGTCAAAACTGCTCATTAACTAATCAGTCTTACTGCCCTACATAGTTAGTGATGACTCAGTCTCAGTTGGTGACCCATAACTGGAGTTCTAAATCTCCAAATTAAGCAAAACCAATTTCTTTAGTTAACTAACATCCAAAACTATAATTTATATGAAGGAACTTGATCCTAATTCCCTCATCCTCTTACTTGAAATCTTATCGAAAGTTAGGTGATGAGCCTGTCCAGATTCGTCAACCCTTTCCATTCACACATAACATTCACAAACTACATTTTCTGGGTAAATTATCATGGTTTCACACCCCCAATCACATACCACACATGAATTAACTTAATTTTAACAATTAATACTTTTTCTCCAATTTAAGTATGAGAACCCTAATCTATAATTCAACATCAACCATCAATTTATAACCGAATTTGAAATAAATTATAAGATCATGTTTAGAACACCTTACCTGGTAAGAATTAAGGTTTCGATCTGCAACCAGTTGAAGATTTTTGACTCCCTCTTTCCTTTTTTTCTAATGACAGCCGGCCCTCCTTTTTCTTTTATTGTTCAAATTTTCTTGTTAATCTCTTGCCCACAAGTGTTTATTCCATCTATAAACCCTTAATCTTGGATGAGTTTTTGAAATTTGGGTTTTTCTCTCTTGATTTTGCAAGAATGGATACAAAAACTCTCTTTTTTCTTTCCTTAGGCCGCATTTCCTTTAAGTGTATTATTTTTGCCCCCCACATCTTTTTCTTCTTATAATCAAGCTATACCTCTTTTCATTTCTTATAACTCCACCCCAAAACTTTTAATCTAGCTTATTTTCCTCAATTTAATCCAATCCTCAACATTTCTGGGTTAATTTATAATGTCTTGAAATATTTCGCCTGAAAATTTATACCCCAAAAATTTCTGATTTCTCTTTTTTTTTTTATTTAATCCTATGCATGAATTTCTTCACTTTATTTCCATGTAGTTAGTTTGCAAGTTACACAACCTTATTTTCCCGGGGTTTACACTCACTAAAATAAGCAATGGGTTGTTTCTCTTGCTTTAGAACAACTCCAATACCTATTCCTGAAGCATCACATTCAATCTCAAAAGCTTTATTAAAATCAGGTAAAGATAGTAGCGGTGCCAAAATTAACTTTGATTTTAACAAGCTAAATCCACTTTCTTGTTCTTCACCGCACTTAGACCCTACCGATTTCTTAATGATTTCAGTCAATGGAGAGGTTATCATACTAAAGTCTTTAACAAACCTCCTATAGAACTAGCCAAACTGTGAAAACTTCTAATTTATGTTTTTGATTTTGGTGTAGGCCATTCTTGAATAGCCTTCACCTTAGCCTCATTCATCTCTATAACTTTTGCACTAACAACATATCCAAGAAAAATAATTATATCCATGCAAAAGTCACACCTTTTCAAATTAGCATATAAGGACTCTTTTCTAAGCACATCAAGAACTTGTCTCAAATGATTCATATGCTTATCAAACTACTTATTATAAATCAAATTATCATCAAAGTAGACAACTACAAACTTACTAATGAAAGCACGATTCATCAATCTCATAAAAGTACTAGGTGCATTAGTAAGTCCAACGCATAACCAACCACTCGTACAAACCATATTTAGTTTTAAAAGCAGTTTTCTATTCATCCCCTTCGTTCATCCTAATTTGATGATAACCACTTTTTAAATCAATCTTCAAAAACATTTTTGAACCATGCAATTCATCCAACATATAATCTAATCTAGGAATAGGATGTCAATACTTTACAGTGATGTTATTGATAGCTCTACAATCGACACACATTCGCCAGTCTTGTGAATCTGTGGGACAAGAAGCACGGGAATTGCACAGGACTTGACACGACCAAAAGATTGATGTCTTCTTCCAAGTGCAGGAGTGTCGAAGTAATAAATAACCCGACAAAACCAGGGTCGAACCATATGGAGGTTAACTATATAAATTATAAATAATAATAATAATAATAATAATAAGTTGAAGAGAGCTTTGAGATGTGATATTGATATAAGGATTAAACAATGATAAAAACAATTGTCAAGGTTAGAGGATCCACTAATGGTATTTCAAACAAGTGTAGTATAAACTCTTATTACTCAACTGGAAACCACACACAAAGGAGGTTCCAATCAGATTATAAATTGTTAACATGATTACATTAGTTATCTTATTCGAATAATGCTAATACTTGTAAATGTTGTCAGGTATTCATGATTATAACTTATGTTAACAACAAATCAAGTTCCTTTTATAGCACAGGTGTCGGTTATATCATACGGTTTGGGCTATGAAAGTGCTAAGTATTTGTTGTAGCAAGATTATACAACATAAATCTAGACTAACCATTTAACAAGCAAAATATTAAGACTGAATAAGATAACAAATACAAACAATGTTAGTATCAAACATTAAAGTCCATCTTGAGTTTATACTATAATTATTCTTACACCATTAGTGTAACCTTTTCACCTTGACATAATAAACTTAGCTAAACATAATGAAGAAAAAAAATATAAATAAACAAGATAAGAACATAAATAAGATATAAGTTAACTTTCACCTTGACATAATAAACTTAGCTAAACATAATGAAGAAAAAAAATATAAATAAACAAGATAAGAACATAAATAAGATATAAGTTAACTAAGTAAAGGAAATGAAATGAAAAGCATAAACAAGAGATTAATATAAACAAAACTTAAGCATTACAAAAATATAAAGAGAGAGAGCAAGGACATGATCTTGATCTGAAAACCAAGATGCCTAAATGCATGGCAAATGCCTCCTTTTATAGGACAAAATTTGAAACTATTGATTTGATGACTAATTGTTGAGTGGGTGGCCATATTTTGACTTGGTGACAATCTTTATCTTCTTGTCTGAACACAACATCATTGATAACGTCCGAATTTAAACATACTTAAATCATGAAAGTTCTAGAAAATTGTCTCAGCTTTCCAACAAAAAAAAGAATCGGTGCATTTGGACTTCTAGGACTCGAGTTATGGGCTGAACACTAAACAGTGTCTGGGATGCAAGACAAATTCTGACTTCTCCGTTGTTGCTAAGATTTGGACTTCCAAACAACATAATTGAGTTTTACACTCCTCATGAATGTTTTAGGCCTATGTCTTAGCTTTCTAGCCACATAAACAAAATTGAAATCCAAGATCTACAGCTCCAGATATGACCCAATGACTGAACAGTGTTCCAGTTTGGACTGAACCAACATCTCTTTTCTAAGCTTAACCCTCTCTTTGTCTCCTCAATTTTAGTAGTTCAACTCATCAATCAATTCTTTGATTTATGTGATAGGCATACATTTAAGATGAACATTTACCATAAATTAAAGATATTTTATAGTATCAGACTTGTTATTATAAAACATGCTCTAGTTAAGGAATTATTAATACTTCAAGTGCACAATGATGGTATAAAACCTTGATAAAAATGCACTTTTAAGTACTAATCACACCCCCCAATGAGCTTATTACTAGTCCCTCGTAATCAAAGTGTTAAAATAGAAAAACAATTTGCACGTTCCACAAAGCAAGATTGATGTGGACCAACCCAGAAACACCAACAAGGACCCATTACATGTTTCAAATGGTCCAATGACTCGGTCCAAGACAAAGGCATTAAAAGAGGCATTGAATGTATTGGTTTTGAATGTTTCAACCAAGTTAGAATTGAAGGGTCCATTAGAGTATCAAGAGGAGACCCTAGTACATCTTATCCATGTGCAAGAGGGGTCCAATACAACCTTATTTGATCCATGAGATGAGGACAACAAAGGAAACAAAAGAATCCTACTATAACTTGGAAACAACATGGGTGGCTACCTTTTCCTTTTGTTTCCAGGATTAAGGGGCTGCATGGAAGGCTATAAATAAGCCTTGAATCAATTCTGTAATATTTTACTTCTCTTTTTCTCATGACAGAACATGGATTTACTATTAGGGGCTTTATTTTATTTTGTTAGCTATAGCCCAAGGATTCTTTGGGCTTAATTAATACTTTGTTTTCAGTTAGGATCCAAGGCTTGTTTGGATTAAGTTATGGGCTTTTCAGTTTAGGGTTTTAGGTCAGTTTTGAGTGGACCTTATATAAGTCCACATAAGGGGTCCATTAGGGTTAATTTTTCAAGAACTATTTAAACTCATATAAGCCAAAATTTCAGCAACTTTGATGATAATTACTTTTGAATTTTTCAGTTTTAACGTATGAGAGTGATTCTTGCATTCTTCAGTTCTTGAACGAACTGAATTTAACTTATCAAAGATTAACTTGCTTCGTAGTGTCATTCTACTCAATCCAATAGTATTGGTGCCTTGGGGCAGGTTTCCATTGTGTCACACTACTATCAGACCTATTTCGGCTTTCTAGGATCAAATCTCAATCTTGATTATGGATTGCGTGACCACGTGATCACGAGGTTTGCATCAGTTGGTATCAGAGCTAGGCTCCGAAACAAGGTCATATCATTCAGTTATTTTCATTTTTTTAGTGTTCCTTTAAGTTTTTCAGTGTTTACGTCCATCTTTTTGTTCTTCGTGTCTACGTCATCTAAGCAAAAAAAAAAAGGGTTATATTTCATCTTGTTACTGTCTCTAATCATATCAGTATATTAAAAAGAAAACAAGAGAGAGAGAGAGAGAGAGAGAGGGATTAGTTGAAATTTGAAGGATCATTTAATTTTTGCCGTAGAAACATAACTTTTGGTGAACCATAAGCAAACCACCTCGGAATCAATAAAAACTTCATATTTAGTCTATTGGGGGTGAGATCGCATTGTATGTCAAATTTGGGTTTATTCTGATATTGTTTACTTGAGGTTTTAGTTCGAGGTTCAATTATGCCGCAGAAACACTACTCTTAGTGAACCATAAGCAAACCACCTTAGACTAAATTGAAACTTCATATTCTGTGTATTGGGGATGATATCGCATCATATATTAAATTTGGGAAGCAAATTATGAGGTTAAAGGCTTAGTGAGCTTATTAGAGTGAAAAGCCTTGATTTTTTTTTGTGTGATACACGAGAGGTGTGAGGATACATTTTGTGCTACTAACCAAATTTTACAGATTCAAAGAATGTCTGAAAACAACGAATTAGCGACACAAAACACTGACGTAGCTTTCCAATTGCGAGCCATAGGCCACGAACTTTAGCTTTTGTATAGAACGTACAAGGATCTGAAAGATAAGGTGAATTCAATAAAGCAACAGAATAGTGGGGTTGATTGCCGAGGAAATACGGTCTGTATGGTCGTACGGAATGTCAGATCTGATTTTGAAGAGTTCGTTGATGAAAACGCAGATGCGGGTGAAGATGACTATGATTTTGCATCTACTGGCCAAGGAATCAGGTTTGGACCGAACAGGGTTAGGAGGAATGTGAATTCTGTGGCATGAGCACTTATGAAGATATGGATGGGGACTTGAACACCATTAAACTGAAAATTCCTAACTTTCAAGGTAAAAACGATCCCGAGGCTTATTTGGAATGAGAGAAAAAGGTAGATTGGATTTTTTATTGCCATAGCTATTCTAAACAAAAGAAGGTGAAATTGGTGATAATTGAGTTTACGGAGTATGCATTGACTTGGTGGGATCAAATTGTAATCAGTAGGAGGAGGAATGGGGAGCGACCCGTTCAGACTTAGGAGGAGATGATTTGTGCCAAACCACTATTATAGGACTTATATCTGAAGCTCCAAAGTCTGAATCAAGGTTATAAGACAGTAGATGAATATCACAAAGAGATGGAGATAGTAATGATTCGAGCCAATTTTGTTGAGGATAGAGAAGCCACCATGACTAGATTTCTTAATGGGTTGAATCGGGACATTGCTATTGTGGTTGAGCTACAACACTATATGGAGCTAGAGGACATGATTCACATGACTACAAAGGTGGAGAGACAACTTTGGAAGGGACATGCTCAGCCAGCGTTTAATTTGGGCTCTTCATCATCTTGGATAGTCAAAATCGCTCATGAACAAACATTTGGACTGTTACTGTCCAACTGTTACTATCTCGTTTTTGAACTGTTAATGTCTGACCTCTTCTCATATTTTTAACCATATCTGGAGTTATAGAACACTGATTCAAGCGAGATTAGTCTCTTTAAAAAGCTAAGACATGAGGCTACAAGTTCTCTGAAGACAAGAGAACCCAGTTCTGCCTCCAAGACAGTCAAAATTGCTCATCAACAAACATTTGGACTGTTATTGTCCAACTGTTACTGTCTTGTTTTTGAACTGTTACTGTCTGTCCTCTCCTCATATTTTTAACCATATCTGGAGTTATAGAACACTGATTCAAGCGAGATTAGTCTCTTTAGAAAGCTAAGACATGAGGCTACAAGTTCTCTGAGACAAGAGAACCCAGTTCTGCCTCTAAGATAGTCAAAATTGCTCATCAACAAACATTTGGACTGTTATTGTCCAACTGTTACTGTCTCATTTTTTAACTGTTAATGTCTGATCTCTTCTTATATTTTTAACCATATTTGGAGTTATAGAACACTGATTCAAGCGAGATTAGTCTCTTTAGAAAGCTAAGACATGAGGCTACAAGTTCTCTGAGACAAGAGAACCCAGTTCTGCCTCTAAGACAGTCAAAATTGCTCATCAACAAACATTTGGACTGTTATTGTCCAACTATTACTGTCTCGTTTTTGAACTGTTACTGTCTGTCCTCTCCTCATATTTTTAACCATATCTGGAGTTATAGAACACTAATTCAAGCGAGATTAGTCTCTTTAGAAAGCTAAGACATGAGGCTACAAGTTATCTGAAGATAGGAGATCCCAGTTCTGCCTCTAAGACAGTTAAAATTGCTCATCAACAAACATTTGGACTCTTATTGTCCAACTGTTACTGTCTCATTTTTGAACTGTGACTGTCTGTCCTTTCCTCAGATTTTTAACCACACCCGGTGTTATAGAACTCCGATTCAAGCGAGATTACTCTAATTGGAAACTAAGACATGAGGCTACAAGTTCTCTGAATAAAGGAGAACACAGTTCTGCCTCTAAAACAGTCAAAATCGCTCATCAACAAACATTTGGACTGTTATTGTCCAACTGCTACTTTCTCGGTTTTAAACTGTTACAGTCTTACCTCTCCTCAGATTTTTAAACATATCTGGAGTTATAGAACTCCTATTCAAGCGAGGTTAGTCTCGTTGGAAAGTTAAGACCTAAGGCTACAAGTTCTCTGATAAAGGAGAGCCCAGTTCTTCCTATAAGGCAATCAAAATCGCTCATCAAAAACATTTAGACTATTACTGTCCAACTGTTATTGTCTCGTTTTTGAACTGTTACTATTTGACCTCTCCTCAGATTTTTAACGATATCTGGAGTTATAGAACTCTGATTCTAGCAAGATTAGTCTCATTGGAAAGCTAAGACATGATGCTACAAGTTCTCTGAAGAAAAGAGAACACAGTTCTGTATCTAAGACAGTCAAAATCGCTCATCAAAAAACATTTGAACTGTTACTATCCAACTGTTATTGTCTTGTTTTTGAACTGTTACTATCTTACCTCTCCTTATATTTTAAACCATATCTGGAGTTATAGAACTCCGATTCAAGCTAGATTACTCTCGTTGGAAAGCAAGACATGATGCTACAAGTTCTCTGAAGAAAGGAGAACCTAGTTCTGCTTTTAAGATAGACAAAATCACTCATCAAAAACATTTGGATTGTTACTGTCCAACTGTTACTGTCTAGTTTTTGAACTATTAGAATGAGATGAACCCTGCCAATAAGAGAATCTCAAAGAAATGAGGAAATCAACCCTGTCATCAAGAGAGGTCTTCAAGTCAACCCTGCGACCAGGGAGTGCCAAGTTTGTCAGTCTTATCCTGTCAGGACTTCTCCAGTCAAGTCTTTTTGCCAAGTAAGTCACATTCTATCATTTGGGTAGGTCGCCTATTATAATACCACCTTTCATCTTCCATTTGGGTAGGTCACCCATTACAATGAGACCAATATTTTTTCTAGGTAGGTCACCCATTACAACATGACCAATTCTCCAAGTTTTTTTTATCAGGGTAGGTCACCCATCATAATGAGACCATCTTCCATTTGGGTAGGTTACCATAATAATGAGACCAATTTACATTTTTATCATCTTCCTTCTGGGTAGGTCACCCATCATAATGAGACCATCATCTTTTCTGGGTAGGTCACCCATCACAATGAGACTATTATTTTTTCTCTGGATAAGTCACCCATCATAATGAGACCAATTTCATCTTCCATTTGGGTAGGTCACCCATCATAATGAGACCATCATCTTCTATCTGGGTAGGTCACCCATCACAATAAGACCATCATTTTATACCTGGGTAGGTCACCCGTTATAATGAGACCACTTTCCATTTTTTTTCCTGGGTAGGTCGCCCATTATAATAAGACCACCTTTCATCTTCCATTTGGGTAGGTCACCAATTATAATGAGACCACCTTTCATCTTTCATTTGGGTAGGTCACCCATAATAATGAGACCAATTCACATTTTGATCATCTTTCATTGGGGTCACCCATCACAATAAGACCATCATCTTTTCTGGGTAGGTCACCCATCACAATGAGACCATCATTTTTTTCTTTGGGTAGGTCACCCATCACAATGAGACTATCATTTTTTCCACTTGGGTAGGTCACCCGTCACAATAAGACCATCATTTTTTTCTTGGGTAGGTCACCCATCAGAAGCAGACCACATACACATCTTTGTATCGGTTCTGGGTAAAGGAGATCACCAGATGAGATCTCAGGTTAGCCCAACCACACACAGAGTTTAGCTTTGGTTAAAGAAAATCGCCAGATAGGATTTCAGGTTAACCCGACCACACACAGAATTTAGCTTTTGTTAAAGGGAATTGCCAGATGGGATTTTAGGTTGACCGAGCTACACACCAATTTTTGGTTCTGGTTAAAGGAGATCGCTAGATGGGATCTCAGGTTTACCCGACCACACACAGAATTTAGCTTTGGTTAAAGGGAATTGCCAGATGGGATTTTTAGGTTGACCGAGCTACACACCAATTTTGGTTCTGGTTAAAGGAGATCGCTAGATGGGATCTTAGGTTGACCCAATCAAAAGGGCTAGTTGCCCCTAAAAATAGACCAGAATGAGTATGGATGGGCAGGTCGTCCTTGAAAATAGACCAGCGTGAGTATGTATGGGCAGGTCGCCCCTGAAAATAGACCGGCGTGAGTATGTGTGGAAAGGTCACCCTTGAAAATAGACCACAATGAGTACGTGTGGGCAGGTTGCTCGTGAAAATAAACCGGTATGAGTATGAGTGGGAAGGTCGCCCTTGAAAATAGACCACAGTGAGTACTTCTGGGCAGGTTGCCCATGAAAATAGACCGGCGTGAGTATGTGTGGGAAGGTCACCCTTGAAAACTGACCACTTTTCTTCAAAAAGGGCAGGTCACCCAAGATAATGAGACCATTTTCTTATAAAAAGTGAAGTTCTTGGCTGAGTGGATCACTCAGTAAGCTAGGAAGACCTTTTGTTTTCTCTACAAGCTTACTATGCAAACCATTGAGGAATTTTTGCTTCGTAAGCATTGTTAAGAGAGGGCATCTGTTGCTACCTAATTTTTGACCCATTTTTATAAATTTTCAGAAAAAAACCAAAGAATAGCATAAAAACAATGAAAACCCCAAAAAATACATTTTGATATATTTGCATCATTTTTAGCATATTCAACATCATTTTAGAAGAATTTAAATTTGCAAAGGTATTTTGAATGCGTTCAACTTTTAACGCGTTAATTTTACAATTACCGATTTTTCTTGTTCAGTCAACGTTGATATTGCTCGCTTTCAAAAATACGAAAAAAATAAGAAAAACCAAAATTTACAAGAAAAAAAAAGAAAAAAGAAAAGTTGAGGGACCAGTTTGGAAATCTAGTAACTTTTCTTCTATAAATACCAAGCTACAGTGAAAAAAGAGGGAGAGAGAATTTTTTCGAGAAGAGAGTAGAAAGATTTCAGAAAATTGAGGGAACCAAAAGAAAGAGGAAAAAAGACCTAAACCTTAAAACAAAAAACCTTCTCTTAAGCAGCCGCCACCCGAACACCATCTTCCTGTGTCCTCCCTTTTCTTTTACCAAACCTCACCCTCTCACAAACGGCCGCCGCCCTCTCTCTTTTGGTCAAAAACCAGAGAGAACAAAGACCTGCTCTCTGCCATTGCAATCTCCCCCCATTTCCCCTTTTTCCCAGCTCTTCCCAACACACCCGGCCACAATCTCCATCTTTCTTTTCTGTAATCCAGCCCTCATATACGAGCCAAGACATCCCCTCGCTCTCCTCTCAGTTCAGTCTTCACCACCATCTGCAGCAGTGGTTGTCCTCACCAGAGACTCGCAGTCTTTTCCCGCAAGCCGCATGCCTTTCATCTCCACAACGAAGCCAGCCTAACAGAAGACAACATCAATAGCCCCACGGACAACAGCGGCAAGGCCATCGGCCACCGCGACAACAACGACAACAATAACCCAGCACCACCCATAGACCGACAACCCTTTGGTCATGCCACCGGCCACCTGAAACAGAATAAGAGGAAACAAAAAAAAACTTGTAGAGAGTAGCAGATCTGAAAAAAGAGAAGGGAGAGAAGGAGATCTGATAACAGATCTGGACTAAAACAGACCTGCTTGTTGCATTTTTTAGTGCTTTGTAGGTCACCGCTGGTGAGGAGAGGAAGAGGAGAAGAAGCCGCTCCAGATCCCCCTGCTGCGTGGATTTTTTTGCGGCGGCGCGTGGGAAAGAGGCGCCGCCACTATTCTCGCGCACTAAAACCTTCCAGCACTATTCTGCTAGTTCAGAAGGCCATCCCTGCAATTCCTGTAGATTTTTTAATTGTATTTGATTTTTTTTTAATCTTTGCTTTTTTTATGTAAAAGATAGTGAATGAGAAAAACATAATAAAACGAGATGTGTGTGTGTGTTTGTATTTTTTTATGTAATTGAATTATAAAATTAAAAAGATAAAAAATAATTTAATTGTTTAATTTGAATATGGTTAAATATCTTAAGCACAAATAAAATCATGCTGTATTTCTCATGAAAATGCAAGAACATGTTTCTGCATATAATCTGGGATTTAATAACTGATTTATTAAAGCCTTAGAATTTGATTAATATTTCAAATTTTCAAACCACATCAAACCGCAAAGTAGCTTACCTCAGGTAGGGTGTGCTAGAGGTGTTAATACCTTCTCTAGCCACAACATGTCTCTTATCCTCGAATCTCTGTTAAAGACCTGTACATCTGGGTTTCCTAGTAACCCTCAATCAAATACTAGGTGGCGACTCCCAAGACCCCAAATCAAGCAAACAAATAAAAATTGCCATCGACGCCGCGCGGGGGACGTGCGACAGAATGACGACTCCACTAGGGACAGGTATTGTTTTCAACATTACTGGACTAAGCTTTATGTTTTTAATGTGTTTAAATTTTTTTCCTTTTGTCTTATTTTATTTTTGTTCCATCCATGCATTGTATAGAATTCTCTAATGCATCACATGTTTTAAATTTTGAAATCAAACACAAGCTTCATGTTAGGTGGGGGACTAGCAGTTTACCTTATGACTTTTAGTCAAGGTTTAAGTTTGTGTAAACCCCAACTCTTCGTTGAGTGCTTAGACTGTTAGTGATTGGTATACGTGCCATCCCACTATCTCCTGAGTATCCATATTGCTTTTATGAGGGTGATCACTGGGACAACAAGAGACCCTTTTTAGAGACCAAGTAGTAAACATACCTTTTGTCTCACGTAAAAAGATTAGAACCTGCCTTTAGGATGTATGCTCCGTACATATTGTTTTGCATTTAAACAAGCCTTTCTTGAAGCATCTTGAATTCAGGACTTACGAGGAATATAATGGTCATCACTCAAGAAATTTCTATTGTAGAGTATGAGCAAGAATAAAAATTCTTGTTTCATCATGCAAGAGTTATAGCTATATGTCACCTCTTGAAGGGTGAGTTTATCATATAAATCACATGTTCATACATGTATCGGGATGAAAAGTAGGTTCCCATACTCGAGGTCTACTACACCAGACTAAGGATGGGAAATGAAAAAAGGGGTCAGAGAGAGGCTCATTGTCAAAAGAAAGTTGAGAGCATCAAAGGTGAAGTGGCTAGACTCAAATATGCTTGAACAAGTGTTGAGCATCAAATGGAAAGGGAATGTCTGCACAGTCTCATATGGGAACACTGCTTGTCCACGTCCCATTGAAGATGCACCTCTCCTTTTCAGTCATGAACAATGGCAGCAATGCCTTCAGTCATCAACTAATGATAATCCTCTCCTTTTCATTCAACTGTACTGATAGTCGTTCAAAGCTTTCATATCTTCCAAGAGCACCCAATAGCTGCTAACTTTCTGTGCCTGATGTATTGGCCTTCTTTCCAACCATCTCTATTGTGAACACTATTCCGATCCAGCAGCATTGGATGCTGATATGAAAAAATAGAAGCAGATATTGAAATTCAACGTGGCAGAGCTCTCTACAGATATGTTTCAGATCGTCTACAATTTTCACCTACCAGTGTCAGCATTAAAACGTAAAAGTAGGGAGAAGAGACAAACCTGGGCTGAAAAATAGAAAGAAGACTGGAACTTTAATAGAGCAGAACTCGACAAACTTGGGCTGAAAAATAGGAAGACTGGAACTTTAATAGAGCAGAACTCCCTCTACAGGTGGCTGTTTGTTGTACCGTCAGTGAGGAATAAAAGAGGAAATATAGGAATTTCACATTTGTCAGTTTCTCCTTCAATAAATACAATGCATCATTTCACATATCAGTATTGGCAGTGTTGTATGTTTCGGGCACTGCCAAGATTACCTGGCTATTGGAAAGCTCCCAACAATCCTCAAACAACCACAACAACATTGGAAGATTAACATGATGTTGTGAAGATTTGCTGAAAGAATTGAACAAGCTATCAAAATGGGAAAGATTGAAGGTTCTGCCATGAATTCCAGAATAACAAGGAGAGATGAATCAGAAGATAACTCTAAAGGTGGAAAACCTTATTTATGTGGTCTAGCCATGTGTCACTGTAGCATCAATTGCTCAAATGTCTTTGCCAAGATTTACATACCTCGGCTACTTGAGTATCTCTACCAGCATCTCTTAGACTCCAGACTTATTGCTCTGACTCCATCAAATCCCATACAACCATCGTTTTCTAGGTGGTATAATCCAGAAAAGAGATTTGAATATCATTGGGGGATTTTGTGCCATTCAGTTGAACAGTTGCAAGAGTTTCAAGAATCGAGCTGAGTTTGTGAAAGATGATGTCATTGATCATTTTGTCACTAGAACATTCTCAGAATGATGAGTGATCGGAATTACTTGACAAAGCACAGATATTGCCAGAGAAGCTAATCTAAGAAGGGGTTGAACTGTTAATCATCTTTGTTATGGATTTTTACCATTCTATATTTTTTTTTGGGATCACATCTCATCCTTTAACGAAGCATGTCTTTTCTTTGTCTCTTTGTTGTTATGAAAGTAGGAGATTTTTTTTTTCAAAGGTTATTTTGACAAAATATTTTGATCAAACTCCAACATGCAAAATTAAGGATAATCAATCCTGAAGATTAAAAGTATTTTGATTGCAGAGATGACTCGATACTTGAAAATGATATGAGGTGACCAAACAATTTTGTACTCACACATGAAACTGAACTACACATCATGTAGCAAAGTTTTAGCAGTATGCATAATGACATGTAGTGGATTCGGTAGTTATGGACTCGTGAATCATAATTCTTATAAGTCCAAATCATTACACTAGATGAGGTCAAAATTTATCAGTTCTAACCGACCTTGCTTGAAATGAGAAAAGGCCATCTATGTTATCCTTTCACATTTCTTGAAATATTATCCCTTGCAGTCCCATTTTGAGCCTAATAAAATATTTGTTTTCAAAAAAAAAACCCTGACTAGGATCACACCCTACACTGGAGCAAATGAGAGATATTTTGAAGACACTAATAGAATTAATGGATAAAAGAAAGGCTTAGAATAAAAGTCCAATGATTGAGAAGGGATTAGAAAAAGAAAAGCTATAGATTGAGGGTCATCTAAGAAAACTTTAAGGAAGGCTATTTAAAAGAAAAAAAAAAATGGAATGGAAGTAGAATGCCTATCAATTCTAAGAAGGGCAAAAAACGTTTCAATTGAAGAAAGACATAGCATATGCCAAAAGTCAACACCAAAAAATCAAGTTTCATGTCTTTTGGTGTGTCTAGGATAAAACATCTAATGTCTTAAAAAAAATTAGATTGATTATTCATCAAAGAAAAAGTTGGATTTGCATTATGACCTATGTTAAGAGAATTCTGATCTTTGAGATTAACAAGGTTATATGTCACTTTCTCCACAATGACAACAAGAGAAAGAGAGTTGATGAATAGTTGATGTTGATCCTAGGTCTTTGAAACCCTCAAACACTTTTTGAGCCTATGAATTCCCTTTCCTTCATAAGCCATGAACCATAACCTGCATTGCATGCTTTTAAATGCTCTTTTTAATCAAGTAAGCAATCTGAATCGATAAATGGTGATCTCAAAACTTGAATAGCCTTTCCATAAGAGTTGTGGCTTCACGAATTAAGCTACTGGATATTATGCATGCTGATAAAATTGGTGCTAAAAAAGGAAACAATCTTTCTTGATGAATCCTCATGTTTTGACTTGAGCCTTTTGTTTCTTGTAATTCACAGAAGGTTGTCTCATCGCAAACCATCAAAAGACATACCCAAGATCAAAGATTAAAAATGACACAAAGAACCATGAAAAAATTCATTTTAATCTTACAACGGGTCATTCTGTTTTCAAAATACAAGACAATCAAAGGACTACATTGAATAGCGTGTGTTGGATCTTTGACCGAAGAAGCTTGAATTTAAAAAAATCCTTTCAAAAGCCAACATCTCTGATTTCATTTCAACAACTAGACTTTGAATAGACGTGATCTTTGAAATATGAGGTTTGATTCCAGAACAAGAAAGATTATCAAACAAGATGAATATCGATAAAATTTGCAAAATCCTTGATAAGAATGACATCAACATTTCTCGACACTTCTTGACAAGTTGACCACTTAGGGGCAATACAGTGGTCCTTGAGAAGGAAAACAAGCAGTATTCAGATAAGCTAGGGGGCAATGAAAGATGATTAAAGGATGAATCGGTGAGTTAGGGACAATGGTGTTTAAAGAAGGACAATTATTAAACGAGCACATTCAGATCATGCTTGGGGAAATATTGTTTAAGGAACAGTCTATGATCCAATAAACCTCGACAGCAATGGAGAGTAAAGATGTCCTTAAAGGACATCTTTATATTGTCATCTAGGGTTTAACCTCTGAAACATGGTTATAATTCCCAACAGATGTTATCGTGCGGTTGCATTTGAATGAATGTTAGAAGGAAGCACCACACCCACCAAGATTGACGGTGGGGCCATCTGTTTTAAAGCTCAAATGCGTACTTCACCGCATGAATATGGGTTATAAACATTATTGATGATGCCAATGCATTTCTTTTCATGATCTGATTTGACAAGCTAAGAGGAATCCATGATGAAGAACTTTGAGCTTATAATAATGAGTCTTTTACTGCAAGCTATGAGATGCATGTCTGGATGACTTGGCAGTTCCATGAAGGTGGGTGACTGCATATACTTAAAGGGTATGTTTCAACTGGAGGCAAATTCATGACTGAGTAACCATCTTAATGGGTGTTGGTATGATGCACACAACCAATTAGAGTATAATTCTCAGAAGAATCCAGGAGAGAAAATCCTTCATGATGCATCAAGCAGTACCACACTTGGAAGCAGAGCCAAGCTTGATAAACAACGAGAGTAGTAACCGTCGAAGACAGCCTAGAATGAGCACTACATTTACAGCTAAGTGGATGGCTAACACACGAATGAGCCAATACATTGAAAGAACAAAGAAGGCTTTGGAATGCAAACAAAGGCACCCTATGGAAATGGAACATCAAAGAGGGGGGACCTATATTTCAAATCAGGTAAGGATGCATGCATATCATCTAACCTGTAAACAAATTGCACAGATTGTTGATTTGTTACAGGAAGATCCTCAATGAAGTCTAGCAAGATTGTGGATAGAAAGAATCATTGAGTCGATAATAACAAATAATCAGTTTAGATCCTGGAATGAGAAAAGAATGAGATGAACCCTGTCAGTAAGAGAATATCAAAGAAATGAGGAAATCAACCCTGTCATTAAGAGAGGTCTTCAAGTCAACCCTACGACTAGGAAGTGCCAAGTTTGTCAGCCTTATCCTGTCAGGACTTCTCCAGTTAAGTCTTTTTGCTAGGTATGTCACATTCTATCATTTGGGTAGGTTGCCTATTATAATGAGACCACCTTTCATCTTTCACTTGGGTAGGTCACCCATTACAATGAGACCAACATTTTTTTCTAGGTAGGTCACCCATTACTACACGACCAATTCTCCAAGTTTTTTTTATCTGGGTAAGTCACCCATCATAATGAGAACATTATCTTCCATTTGGGTAGGTCACCCATCATAATGAGACCATCTTCCATTGGGTAAGTTACCCATAACAATGAGACCAATTCATATTTTTATCATCTTCCTTCTGGGTAGGTCACCCATTTTAATGAGACCATCATCTTTTCTGGGTAGGTCACCCATCACAATGAGACCATCATTTTTTCTCTAGGTAGGTCACCCATCATAATGAGACCACTTTCATCTTCCATTTGGGTAGGTCACGCATCATAATGAGACCATCATCTTCTATCTGGGTAGGTCACCTATCATAATGAGACCATCATCTTCTATCTGGGTAGGTCACCCATCATAATGAGACCATTATCTTCTATCTGGGTAGGTCACCCATCATAATGAGACCATTATCTTCTATCTGGGTAGGTCACCCATCATATTAAGACCATCATCTTTCATTTGGGTAGGTCACCCATCACAATGAGACCATCATTTTTTTCTAGGTAGGTCACCCATCACAATGAGACCATCATTATTTCTCTAGGTAGGTCACCCATCATAATGAGATCACTTTCATCTTCTATTTGGGTAGGTCACCCATCATAATGAGACCATCATCTTCTATCTGGGTACGTCACCCATCATAATGAGACCATTATCTTTCATTTAGGTTGGTCACCCATCATAATGAGACCATCTTCCATTTGGGTAGGTCACCCATAATAATGAGTCCAATTCACATTTTGATCATCTTGCATCTGGGTAGGTTACTCATGATAATGAGACCATCATCTTCCATCTAGGTAGGTCACCCATCATAATGAGACCATCATTTTTTCTGAGTAAGTCACCCATCACAATGAGACCATTATTTTTTACCTGGGTAGGTCACCCATTATAATGAGACCATTTTCCATTTTTTTCTGGATAGGTCGCCCATTATAATAAGACCACCTTTCATCTTCCATTTAGGTAAGTCGCCTATTATAATGAGACCACCTTTCATCTTTCATTTGGGTAGGTCACCCACAACAATTAGACCAATTCATATTTTGATCATCTTCCATTGGGGTCACCCATCACAATAAACCATCATCTTTTATGGATAGGTCACCCATCACAATGAGACCATCATAGGAGATCGCCAGATAAGATCTCAGGTTAGCCCAACCATACACAGAGTTTAGCTTTGGTTGAAGGAAATCACTAGATGTGATTTCAGGTTAACCAAGCTATACACCAACTTTTGGGTCTGGTTAAAGGAGATTGCTAGATGGGATCTCGGGTTAACCCGACTACACACAGAATTTAGCTTTGGTTAAAGGAAATCGCCAGATGGGATTTCAGGTTGACCGAGCTACACACCAATTTTGGTTCTAGTTAAAGGAGATTGCCAAATGGGATCTCAGGTTGACCCAATCAAAAGGGCTAATCGCCCCTGAAAATAGACCATAATGAGTATGGGTGGGCAGGTCGCCCGTGAAAATAGACCAGCGTGAGTATGTGTGGGCAGGTCGCCCCTGAACATTGACCACAATGAGTATGTATGGACAGGTCGCCCATGAAAATAGACTACAATGAGTACGTGTGGGCAGGTCACCAGTGAAAATAGACCGGCGTGACTATGTGTGGGAAGGTCACCCCTGAAAATAGACCACAGTGAGTACGTATGAGCAGGTCATCCTTGAAAATTGACCACTTTTCTTCAAAAAGGGCAGGTCACCCAAGATAATGAGACCATTTTCTTTTAAAAAGTGAAGTTCTTGGCTGAGTGGATCACTCAGTAAGCTAGGAAGACCTTTTGTTTTCTCTACAAGCGTACTATGTAAAACATTGAGGAATTTTTGCTTCGTAAGCTTTGTAAAGAGGGGGCATCTATTGCTACCTATTTTTATAAATTTTCAAAAAAAACCAAAGAATAGCAAAAAAAAAAATGAAAACCCCAAAAAAATACATTTTGATATATTTGCATCATTTTTAGCATTTTCAACGTCATTTCAGAAGAATTTAAATTTGCAAAGGTATTTTGAACGCGTTCAAGTTTTAACGCGTTAATTTTACAATTATTGATTTTTCTTATTGAGTCGACGTTGATATTGCTCACTTTCAAAAATATAAAAAAATAAGAAAAATCAAAATTTACAAAAAAAACAGAAAAGAAAAAAGAGTAAAAAAGACCTAAACCTTAAAACAAAAAACTCTCTCAAGCAGCCGCCACCCGAACACCATCTCCTTGTGTCCTCCCTTTTCTTCTCCCAAACCTCACCCTCTCACAAAAGGCCGCCACCCTGTCTCTTTTGGTCAAAAACCAGAGAGAACGAAGACCTGCTCTTTGCCATTGGAGTCTCCCTCCATTTCCCCTTTTTCCTAGCTCTTCCCACACACCCGGCCACAACCTCCATCTTCCCTTTCTGTAATCCAGCCCTCATATAACAGCCAAGACAGCCCCTCGCTCTCCTTTTAGTTCGGTCTTCACCATCATCTGCAGCGGCGTTTGTCCTCACCAGAGACTCGCAGCTGTTCCCCACAAGTCGCACGTCTTTTCTTCTCCACAACGAAGCTAGCCTAACAGAAGACAACATCAAGAGCCCCATAGACAACAGCGGCAAGGCCATCCGCCACCGCAACAACAGCGGCAACAACAACCCGGTAGCGCCCACAGACCGGCAACCCCTTGGTCATACCACCGGCCACTTGAAATAGAAGAAGAGGAAACAAAAAAAACTTGCAGAGAGAGCAGCAGATCTGAAAAAGGAGAAGGGAGAGAAGCAGATCCGATAACAGATCTGGACTAAAACAGACCTGCTTGTTGCGTTTTTGAGTGCTTTGCAAGTCACCGCCGGTGAGGAGAGGAAGAGGAGAAGAAGCCGCTCCATATCCCCCTGCTGCCTGGATTTTCTTGCGGTGGCGCGTGGGAAAGTGGCGCCGCCACTATTCCCGCGCACTGAAACCTTCGAGCACTGTTCTGGTGGTTCAGAAGGCCATCCCTGCAATTCCTGTAAATTTTTGGGATTTATTTTGTAATTTTTGAATTGTATTTGATTTTTTTTTAATCTTTGCTGTTTTTTTTATGTAAAAGATAGTGAATGAGAAAAACATAATAAAAAGAGATGTGTGTGTGTGTGTGTTTGAATTATAAAATAAAAGGATAAAAAATAATTTAATTGTTTAATTTGAATATGGTTAAATATCTTAAGCACAATAAAATCTTGTATTTCTCATGAAAATGCAAGAATATGTTTCTGCATATATTCTGAGATTTAATAATTGATTTATTAAAGCCTTAGAATTTAATTAATATTTCAAATTTTCAAACCACATCAAACCGCAAAGCAGCTTACCTCAGGTAGGGTCCGTTAGAGGTGTTAATACCTTCTCTAGCCACAACGAGTCCCTTATCCTCGAATCTCTGACAAAGACCTGTACATCTGGGTTTCCTAGTAACCCTCAATCAAATACTAAGTGGCGACTCCCAGGACCCTAAATCAAGCAAACAAACAAAAAATCATTATCGACATCGCGCAGCGGACGAGCAACATCTAGAGTTACAAAACTCCGATTTAAGCGAGATTAGTCTCGTTGGAAAGCTAAGACATAAGGCTACAAGTTCTTTAATCCAGTTGAAGATTTTCAACTCCCTCCTTTCTTATTTAATGACAGCCAGCCCTCCATCTTCTCTTCTTGTTCAATTTTCTTGTTAATCCCTTGCCCACAAGTGTTTATTCCATTTATAGACCCTTAATCTTGGATGGGTTCTTGAAATTTTGGTGTTTCTCTCTTGATTTTGCAAGAATGGATACAAAAACTCCCTCTTTTCTTTCCTTACGATTGCTGCAGAATTTTGGTGAGAATAGGAGTATTTATGCTCTATAATTTTTCTTATTTGCATTTATGCCCCCACATCTTTTTTTCTTCTTATAATTAAATTATAGCTCTTTTCATTTATTATAATTTAACCCCACAACTTTTTGTTTAGTTTATTTTCATTAATTTAATCCAACCCTCAACATTCTTGGGTTGATTTATAATGTCTCAAAATATTTCGTCTAGAAACTTATATAAAAAAATTTCTGAATTCCCGTTTTTTATTTAATCATATGCATGAATTTCTTCACTTTTATTTCTAATGTAGTTAGTTTGCAATCTAAGCAACCTTTATTTTTCCCCAAGGTTTACACTAAATGTAAGTTAGTCCTTACCCGAGATCCTAACATACACTAAATGTATGCTAGTTCACGCCTCATATCACACTTCTCATATTTACTTTGTCAGCGATAATTTCATCACTTGGCAATTCACACAACAACCTTTCACCTTGAATACACATATATTCAATAATTCACACTTCACATCGGTAATATATTAAATCATGAAATTTAACTAGAAAGTATAGGTGCGATTCACCTACCTGCAATAAAAGCTCAACTTGTTCTCCCTTGCTGCTGCTGTTGCTGTTGCACCACGCCTGTGGTCCCTCCTGCAAATCACATGTTTATCTCATAAATTTTCCTCGCTCAAGGATATGTTTTATAATAACCATAGCAACAACCAATAAATCTTTCTTTCAGTCATTTTTTTTCAGTCACTTCTTAATATTTTATGTTTTTCTCATTACACCCATTAATAGTGTCGTTCTTTGTCCAACCATAGTTATCATTCCTTTCTTTATATTTGAACTGTTTCTGTTTTAAATCTCAAACTGTTACTGTCTAGACATTGAATTGTTACTGTCCGACCTCTCCTTAGAGTTTTAACTATATCTAGAGTTATAGAACTTCGTTTCAAGCGAGATTGGTCTCATTAGAAAGCTAAGACATGAGGGACATGAGGCTACAAGTTCTCTAAAAGAAGGAGAACTCAGTTTTATCTCTAAGACAATCAAAATTGCTCATCAACAATCATTTGGATTGTTACTGTCTTGTTTTTGAACCGTTTCTGTCCAAACTTTACTCATATTTTTAACTATATCTAGAGTCACAGAACTCTGTTTCAAGCGAGATTGGTCTCGTTGGAAAGTTAAGACATGAGGCTACAAGTTCTCTAAACGAAGGAGAACCCAGTTCTGCCTCCAAGATAGTTAAAATTGCTCATCAACAAACATTTGGATTGTTACTGTCCAACTGTTACTATCTTTTTTTTGAACCGTTACTGTCCGAACTCTACTTATATTTTTAACTATATCTAAAGTCACAGAACTCTGTTTCAAGCAACATTGGGCTCATTGGAAAGCTAGGACATGAGGCTATAAGTTCTTTGAAGGAAGAAGAACCCAGTTCTTCCTCCAAGATAGTCAAAATTACTCATCAACAAACATTTGGACTGTTACTATCCAACTGTTACTGTCTAGACATTGAATTGTTCTTGTCCAACCTCTCTTCAAATTGTTAACTATATCTAGAGTTATAGAACTTCGTTTCAAGCGAGATTAGTCTCATTGAAAAGCTAAGACTTTATGGCTACAAGTTCTTTGAAGGAAGGAGAACCCAGTTCTGCCTCCAAGATAGTCAAAATTTCTCATCAACGAACTAGACCTACTACCTTATAGGGTTTATCATGACCCAGTCTCGATTGGTGACCCATAGCTAGAGTTCTATAACTCCAAATTGAGCAAGACCAATTTTCTGAGTTAGTCAACATCTGAAACTACAATTTCTTTGAAGGAACCTGATCCTAATTCATTCATTCTCCTACTTGAAATCCCTCTTAAAGTCAAGAGACGAAACTGTCCAGATTCGTCAACCTTTCCATTTACACACAACACATGAAGTTATTTAATTTAGCAACTAATACTTTTTCCTCAATTCAAGTCTAAGAACTCTAATCTATAATTCAACATCCAGGCATCAATTCATAATCGACTTTGAAACGACTCATAAAACCATGTTTAGAATACCTTACCCAGTACGAATCAAGGTTTCGATCTTCAACTCCCTCCTTTTCTTTCTAATGACAGCCGACCCTCCCCTCTTCTCTTCTTGTTCAAATTTTAGAGGAGATACCGATTCAATTCAAATTGGAACACTATTCAGTTATTGGGTCATATCTGGAGCTGTAGATCTTGGATTTCAGCTTAATTTATATGGATGGAAAGATAAGAAATAGGCCTACAATGTTCAT
>Ga0325405_1000160_pt1 | contig 63365 bp, 34 predicted proteins | sample PopdelMetagenome_21_FD_205663 | JGI IMG/M metagenome (GOLD analysis project Ga0325405, IMG submission 205663) | Populus deltoides microbial communities from Bellville, Georgia, United States - Xylem-Control-R2 | ecosystem: Host-associated > Plants > Phyllosphere > Stem > Wood/Secondary xylem...
AAGCAGTTCAAGGCTGCTTTTCCCGGCAACTTATGACGATCTGACGGGTACAGTTACTTGCAAAGGAGTAGATAACTATCAGATTGCTTTCTGCTGAAAACACAAATAAGATCGATCTAGTACAAGAAATCACTCGGAAAGTAAGCACATTGTCCATCACAAAACATTACGCTTTAATTTGTAGACAATTCCCCCATTGATATAACCGGGAAAAAAAAAACATCATCTTTGGCAAAAAGGTGCCAGAATAAAGAACAAAGCTTGCAATGCACAGAAAAGAAACTACCAGTAGACTGCCCTTACATACTGCTTCAATCACTTGTACCTTTTCACTTTCCAAGAAATTAAAAATAAAATATATGTCACTCAGAGTTGTCTACTGGCAATGATGGGCAAATAATGAGTCTTAACCAAAACAGAACTCACCAACCGATAAACAAAAGAAAAACAACTAAACAGCATTATGATCCCGAACTATCAACTTAAACCCTAACCCGGCCCGGGTTTTCTAAAGTCACGGCTTGCATGGCATTGAACTTCACGTATGGTTAAGGGTGTATTTGAAATTGTGGTAATAATTATAGTTCAAAATATTTTTTTTTTAAATTCATCAAAATAATAATTTTTTATTTTTAAAAAATTATTTTTAATATCAGAACATAAAAAAATCAGAAAATACACAAAAAATAATTTTTAGTAAAAAAAATTAAGATTTAAAAAAACATGTTACCAAACTCTAAATCTTGGTTTTTCTCACCACATCCAAGAAGAGAGCAAAAAAAGGCCACAAAACTTCAATATGGGATTTTTTTCCACTACTTAATAATGGGTGCTACCACTGGTCAATCAGAACAGCTCCCTCTGATTTTTATAGTGTTATGAGCGTAGGTTTCTACTAATGCTACTAATGCATTCAATGATGATTCGTATTCCTCCACTATTCCTCCCCCCACAATCACATTGTTTTCTCTTTCAGCTACTTCTAAAGATTCTTCTTCCTCATCCTGGTGCATATTTGCTTCCACATCTAAAACACTATCCCAGCCTTCGTCTCTGGTCATGCAAGCTCTTGCCTAGATATTTTGGTCCCTGCACAGTCTCCACCTTTGAATGATTGTAAGGTTTTGAAGAAGCATTGTTTGCTATGGTAGAATCTTTGATTTCTTCATTTTGGCATTATTTGCTAACTCATACTATTTTGTCTGATTGAAAGCTTGCATTACATTTGCTGGGTTGAGTACTTTGAGCATAGGTCTAGTATCCTCTTTTAATCCACTCAAGAATCTCGAAGCCTCTGGTAAGGATGGATTAAGCACACCCATTAATGAGTTAAGGGAGGGTTGAAGGAAGAAAAGGAGTGGGGTTTCGATAGGGTTTTTGATGCGGGAATTGGAGAGGCACATTAGAGAAATGGGATTCGGTTATATACACTTCATCTCCACGATCAGCTGTCAAGAACCTGGTCAGGCATCCACACGTATTGCTTCCTTTCTTTTTTTATGTCGTGTGGGATTTAATTGCTCAAGAATTCATAGGTGAACCCAAGATAAGCCTTTTGGATGCTCTCAATTTGAAGAGGGAAGGAATCATTTCATGTCTTCAATATTCTCTCTTTATCACTCGTCCCTTCCCTTCATTTAGGATTTCGAATGAAACACTTTGCATATTTTGTTTTCTGAAAAAATCACTACACGTCAATTGGCAAGTCCTCGGCAAAGGACCTTTCACATCTCCAACAGATGTTTTGCGTTCTCTTAGAAGAGAAAACGCCCAACGAATTTTAGACAAAGGCCGTCTAAAGATCACCCAACCCATTCAATGCGTCTAGTTGCTAGCCTTGACTAATATGCTTTACACATGCAAATCCATGCGAGTTGGTATTCTCTCCAAGTGACGAGACAGGCGCTCAGTCACAAGTTTGCTCCTGTCGAATTCTTAATTGCAGAAATCCATTCTAAAGCCCAGTTAATTCCCACCATGTTAACGAGGAAATTAGGCGATAAATCCATAAGCAGACTTGAGGGATAGTTTGGAATTGTGATTTAAGGGATTTTTTGCAATTTAAAATATATCAAAATAATATTTTTTTTATTTTTTAAAATAATTTTTGAGATCATTACATCAAAACTATCTAAAAACATAATATATATATATATATATAATTTAAAGGAACATGGTGGTCCCAAACAGACCCTAAACCCTGCAGCACCGTCCAAGCAACGTCAACCCGTTGGCACCTTAAGTTACTATCACTGGTTATTAGACTCTTCTTCAGCTGGTAACAATTTGACAGCAAAATATAACGGCTGGCAAGTAGCTGAATTTTTAACTGCTTTTTTTAACGTTAAAATGTACAGGAGGAGAATCAATGGGCACCTCACCGACTTGAATGTCATGGTGGATTTCTATAAGCTTAACCTTGTGTTCACCAAGCACTATCAGAATCTACCAGAAACTACATTTCTTGCTTCAACATCTCGGGAAGCAATGAAACAATCTTTAACTTGTACAGAAAAGAGGAAAATGTGATGAACGCAAAAGCACCTACATTTCTTTCAGTCTTGGGATTTTTTATGCAGCTCAAAAAGCACATGCTCAGTAAGCGCCAAAATATCAGACAAATTCAACAGACAAATATCGAATTTAGCTGCATCTCACAGCCACTGGATACCACTTTACGGACATTTATCTAGAATTTACATGTCTTGACTTTCACTTTGGTGAAGGAAACTACATTACTAAGCAAATATAAAACAAATAAACAAGTACTAGCTCCATGCCGTGCATCCCAATTCAACTTCCCGGACCCAAAAATAAAGATTTTGTGAGTTTTTTTTTCATGGGAAAAGAATTAGTCAAAGCAGCATGCTCTACACCACCAGTAGCGTGAAGCCATTCAAGCAGACTTATAAACTAAAAAAAGGGTCAGCACCTTTCTGTAGATAAGCTCCTTGCTTTGGTATGGAGCAAGGAAGTTATATCTACTGGGCTGCGCACACACATGCTTGTGTGCGTGTGTGAGGTGGAGGGAGATAGAAGATGCATCACCCCCAAGGACAGTTATACATTCACTGTTGAACGAAATCGAAGGATTATATATTCACACAACAACGATGTACTTTTGAGATTGCACACAACGCGCATTCATACTGAACCTTCTCTCCAAGTAATAATCCATACATGAACAAATATAAAGCTAAGATGGTGAGCCAATTGACATAGATGACCAATTTGATTACGGATCAATGACAATAATGAAGAGGGAGCAGCTTTGAAATTCATGTAGCATATGCATAACTAGAAACATAAAAACTTGGAAAACAGTTCAACTCATACCTCTTAAAAATAGAAGTCAAGAAAATCTACGAAGTAGTTGGTATCCACGATATTAGGAGATAACTGTCGAACTCCACTAAAAGTATCAGAAAGACAGAGAAAATCATACATAAACTTCAAAACCACAAGTTTACTGACCTAGGCAACAAACACAAGTTTCCATAGCCAACTGCTCAGCAACACAATCTTAGTACCGATCAAAGCGCCTGCCAAAGCGAGTAAAGGGAGCCATCAGTAACATGCTAGAAGGATAAACAGTTAGCATTAAAGCAACAAAGACAATCAAATAATCCACATTTCGACCAAATTCGCTAACATTTTTACTGAATAGTTTCAGGTAAGTATAATATCTGGGGTGCTACAGCAATTGACCACAATCAAATTCTGAACAGTTGATACTACAATAAACACAGGACTGTCAGAGTGGATTAGGTGCATGACAAGGAAACAACTTCAGTGACCATAGATCTAAGCACTAAAGCCAAGTAATTTGAATCAATAACAGTTGAGAAATCATTCTTTTTGCAAAACAAAACTTTTGCAACAGGAAGTCCAGAGCTTTGACATTTCTCAATGCTCCTCCCAGAAAATTTCTTTGTTTAATGGAGAGGTGAAGGGAAAAAAAATTAAAAAGGAAAGTTAAGAAGTTCAGGGAGAAAAGGAAATGAGGAATTAATTTGGATCTCACTTACAAAATAGGTTTTCAAATGATAACAAGAATTTATTTCCCCCTCAAGCATCATGGGAGATACCATCTTATGAGTTGTTCCCTTACAAGCACAGCTAGGAATCATTTCATTCTATTGTCAATTTCAAAGTGGAGCGTGCAGATGCATAACAATAACTTCTCAAGCACATAATAATTGCTTGAGCTCTAGTGTTATTTTATTGTATTTAAAAGCATAAACACATTTATCCAACTCTAATAAAAAGCAGAATCAATTTAAAAAGATGAATAGTCACTGATTAAAAAGAAAAGGTAAAACAACCAGCCAGACATGGGTAAATAACAACCTGTGGTGATCATAATCCCTAGAATGTTCCCTAGACCGAGAACGTGACCTGCGACGACTTCTTGAATCATAATTGCGGGAGCGCTCTGAACCTCTGTCACGTTCACGATCATATCCACGATCCCGGTCATTATACCTGTCACGGTCTCTGCTTTTTCGATCATACTCTCTCCCCCGGTCACGGCTATCTCCCCGATCTCGATCCCTGCTTGATTCTCTATCGCGATCTCTACTTCGTTCTCTCGATCTACAACATAATAATATCAGCAATTCAATGGTCAAGGAAAGAAGAAAATTGCATTAAGAAACTGGATCCATCAGATAGTAACTCAAATAAGAATACCTCTGATCATCGTGCCGGTCAACCTTGCGTTGCTTGTTTTCCTGGAAAATTAATTATGAAGAATGAACTGAAAAGCATTCTTTAATAACATGAAATATCATTTCATTTGATATAAAGACAAACCGAAATGGGAAATGCCACCAGTTTAAGGAGAGGAACAGCTATTCCCAATTGCAAATGTCTCTACTTGAACACTTAAACATTGTTTCACAGTAAATTTAGCACCCCCAACAAGCAGTCACAACACCACCCAAATAGGAAAGCTCCTTAATGAATGCAAGCACCCATGCACCAAGTAGAAGGGACACACATCATCGAAACAAGACCAATGTGCTTTCAAAGGAAATTTAATGTAAAATAAACGGCACAAGTAACCTTTGCTTTTTTTTCCTCCACACCGCATGAATAAAAAGAGGCTCGGCTTATTAAAACAACCTTTTATTCTGTTTTCTTTAACTCACCAAATTGAAATTCCCTGTAACACTTTGAACAAGATCCACACATTCCTTCACAAAAAGGGTCAGCAAAAAGCAGATGATTCGTTATCATAAAAACAATTCTTTTATCTTTTGACAAGACAAATACTAGGATGCATCCAACGTCTTTCATTGTCCAAATGACAATTTAGCATGCATCACGTCCATCCACATTACAGATTAGACTGTTTTTGCATATTTGACACCAATACACCAAATGTCTTTTTCAAAGAGTTACATCCCTATCAAAGTTCAGCAGCTATACCAGATTATAATAAGGAAAAGGGGGGGAAAACTGAAAACAGATTATTCTTCTTCAAGGTCAGAAAACTCACAGATCAAATACTAACTGGGAATCTCTATAGTAGAATGTGAAACATTATACCAGCACCTGAGCCAACATATTCACAATACCAACTTAAATACATCCCAAAGAGGTAAAACAACTATATTTATCCCACATAGCACAGCATGCCAATTCTAGTTATTGTTTTCAATTTAATGCCTAAACTACAGTGAAACTTTGAGCATATGATTTTCGTCAATAGAAAATTGGAGACCATAAGCAATTAAGATGATTTTGATATGTTCAACATTTTGCACAATTAATCTGAAAAATGAAACTATGAAAGAGAATGGATCTATTGGTAAATAGTACAAGCAAGCAATTTTTTCATTTTGCACACCTGAAGCTCAGTGAGTTTCTCACGAATTTGCATATAGCCTAAATGAAGCTTCCCTCCAAAATGATCTGCAAGACGTCGGTCACTGAAAAGAGCAGAAAGGCATTTCATGAAGATGTCAAAAATGAAAGGGAAGCGCATGCATAATATGTTGCCGCATAATATTCTAACTATATCATGGTCTACAAACATACAGAACAAAAAAAAGACGCACATTCTTTAGCTGCAAAAGTTATCCTCGTAAAACTTGGGCCCAAAAGCCTGCTGGTAACAAGGACGTATATAGTCGGGTCAAAAGATGAACCACTTGAAACCCCAAATACTATTTGTTTCCCTCAGAAAGAAAGAAGAGAAAAGGACTGCACTTGTTTGGAGAGATAAGATAAAAATTATACCTGTCATATACGCTTAGAAAAGCTCCACAAATGTCACAAACACGTAGCTTCTGATCAGTCTGAAATAAGAAAAAAAAAATAGGAGATGGATATGGTGAATTAGAGAACCCAAATTACTGCACATGGATGGAGCTAAATACCTAAACTCTCCCAGATTGCCACTATAAAATGGGGAAAAGATAAGCTGCATGCTTAAGAAAGCACATTCTGAAAAATTGCACCTCAATGATTCTTAAATTTCCATTAAAGGGAAGAAACACAACAGAAAGTTCCCCTTGTGCTCAAATTTCAAACATTTTCATACTGATAACAATGCATAAATGAACAGATTATGAACTTTAAATATGCATATTTCAGACTGGATTTGATGGATATTTAAGTAGTTTCACATTACATGAAAAATTTTGAGAGAGGTACACAAGCCTAAGCAGCCAAATTGTCTTTGATGTGTCAAGTAACTCAAGATGTATTTTCCTAGCAACATGTCAGGTATCAAATTGCAAAGCTCTAACTTTCCTTTTGATGTTTGTAAGAAATTCAATGATTCTTGGTAGACTAGTGTCCTTCGTCATTTTCAGTTTGTTTCTTTGGCTTTGGAAAATAACAAAATGAGGTAGAAATCAGATGATTAAAACTATGGTAAGAATACTCACAATGCGCACATCAGCAGCAGTATACTTGGAGGAATCTGCAGAAGGTTCCTGCCTGGCAGGAAGCTGAAGAGAAAGGAAGTATAAGCAGTCAAAATACACCATAGTACTAAAATAGACCAAGATGGATCGAAAGGAGCAGAATGAGAGAGACAATAAAACAGAGGGACAAAAACACCAAGGTCAAAAGTAATGCAAGCCAAAATCTAAAAATTAAAAACCTTCTTAAGTGCTTCAGCCTCTTCCAATGCTTTTTGAGCTTCATCTACCATTCCTTGCTCACCTGAGGGAATGTGTAAGAGGTTGAGAACTGCATAAGATATCCTGGAAATAAAAGGGTAATACATACAACATTGTTTACCCAGATCTCTAAAATGCACACAGGACACTGCACACGCGCACAAAAACATAAATCATATAGCCTACTAGATTTTCATGGTTTAATAAACTATAAACAAAAAAAAAGAACCTCCAAACAGACATCTATATCTGAAAGATAACACATAGTAGGCCCAAGAAAGAGGAAACCAGGTGCATATTGATATCATATTGACAATGGGTGTCAGGTAACCTAATAATACCATATTTTCCAACTGGTTATAAAATGCCTGAGGATGTTAAGAAATATAATGAGCAAAGCTAATTACTGGATACTATTTCTTCTCGGATCTTTCTATATTTTTTGAACTTTTTTCTTCCATTTTGGAAAGAAAGAGAGAAGGAGAAAAGGGAAACAACAAAAGAATGGGGGGTAATATGGAGAAATGACAACTATTGCTTTGAAACTCAAAAACACAATGGGAAACATGCATAGAACGCAAGTATGTTGTGTTAACTTCAAGCATTTAACGAAACCTAAAAGACGAACAAGTATGAATGATTAGAGTCTTTTACCAAGATCCTCAGCTTTCTTCAGCTTCTCATTTATCATCTCTTGGGTGCGAGGATCAGGAGTAGGTAATGGCATGGGTGGTGGTGGTGGGGGGGTCAGCATGGGTTGAGGTAAAGAAGCCCTGTCTTTATTGAAGGCCTCCAAAAGCAGTGCAGACTGCCACAAGATTGCAACATGCATAGAAGCCAAAATGAGATTCAAGTTTGCAGAATTGTTTTTCTTATGGAAAAAATTCATATAAGACTATGCAAAAGATAATGGTGGGCCTAACAAACAAAATAGATGCTCTATACCTGCTTCTCTGCTCTTTCAGTTCTGAGTTTTTCCACTTCTTCCAAAACTTGAATTTTAAAATCTGTTTTGCCTTCGAGATCTGCAGATTTATAGCAATACGTATGTCAGTACAAAACCAATATAAGCAGATTAAAACCCAACTACACTAAAATTTTCATGTAACAACGGAAAAATCCATGCACGCTATCCACATCAGTTTGTAATACATGCTAAAAAGATAGCCAATATCCCAAATCAAACAAAAAGGTAACAATTACAACAATTATACAACCTCTAAACAAGCTATTTCAATAAGCAGCACAACCTTACATTAACAATGTTCTAGATAATTGCTAATTGGTAAAATTAATGTCAACAAATGACTAAACTTTATTCTAGCTAGTTAATTCACTGCATAAACTTGCTCAAGACGGGAAACTTCAAAATAATTTTCATTCTGGCAGCATGGAAATGGTTACTGGATTCTTACATTAACAAAAAGATAACAATCAAACATATTTTGTAGCATCATCGGCAAAGAAGTCCTGAAATAAAAGATCTCGAACTAGTTCTATTAAATAAATCTCACCATATTTGTCAACTTCTTTCAGCTTCTCTTTAATCAGCTTCGATAACTCACTTACCTCAGCATTCTGTAATTTAGAATAATTGAAATTATTTAACAAGAAACATAGGGAATTAAATAAAAAGAGTGATAATGCTGCCATCACCTGTGTAACCTCAGTGACTGAAATCGCAATAGCAGCCTTGGCGTCTTCATCTTCAAGACGCTTAAGTGCTCTACCGATTTTCTTATCACATTCGACAATGAGCTTATCGATAACATTCTCTAACTCTATCTCATAGTTATCAACACCTTTCCCCGTCGACTCTTCATATCTAGGGATAAATCTTAATCTTTTATTATACATACATACATATATATATTCAACATTGGTAAATGAAATTAAAAAAAAAAAATATATATATATATATATATATATGAAAAGAAAGTGAGGCGTACTCTTTCCTCAGCTGCAGTGAATGGACTTTCGGGCATGGTCCCATATCCATTTTCTTAAAAAAAAAAAAAAAAAAAAAAAAAGAGAGAGATGCTATGTTAGGGTTTTAGAAATCTAAGAAAAGGAAAATAGGAAAGAATAAATAGAAGTGAAAAACAAAAATATAATACCGTTAGTTGGAAAAGCTCGTGAGGGCAAAGGCCAACCAAGTACAAGCGACAAACATCACGATCGTAGTACTTGCGATTGACCTCTCTTACGTCGCCGTTTCGATTTGCTCCCATGAGCACATCCAGCTGTTTCCTCATCGCATCCATCTCTGGTTTCTCCAATCTCCACTGAGACAGACAAACAAACAAAGCAGCAAGCACTGCTTCTTCTCTCCCTGTGTTTGTTGAGATCGAGGGAGAGACTCGGGACCTCTAGGGCTTGGGTTTGATTTCTTACTTATCTATCCTTGGTTAAATTACTGCTGCTGCTTTTTGGTAGATTATGTGATTTTGTCTCTAGACTATATGCCCTCGTCGTCTGAGGTATTTATTTACATGACCAGCCTCGTATGTGACTTGTTGGTTTGTGACGTGCAGCGTTTGAACCCAGCCAAATTATGAACCGGTTGATATCGTAGGTCATTGGACCAACCAGCCAAGGCCGATCTGGTCTTACAGACCTGTTTATTTTTATATTTTAAAAATATTTTTAATATTTTTTTATTTTAAATTAATTTATTTTTTATGTTTATAAATCATTCTATTTATTGATGTTAAAAATAATTTTTTAAAATAAAAAAATATTATTTTAATATATTTCTGAGAAAAAATACTTTAAAAAGCAATCGTTGCACATTTCTAAATGCCCTAGGTATATTTGTTCTTGGTTCAAAATGTGCTTTTAAGAATTTTTTTTAAAATTATTTTTAAATTGTTTTGATATTTAATATTAAAAAAATTTAAAAATATATTATTTTAATATATTTTAAAATAAAAAATATTTTATAAAATAACTGTTACCACTGCCTATATATATTTACTAGCTTTAAAACCAGCTCTTCACTGAGGATAAAATTTTAGGCTAAATTTTAAGAAGAATGTGTTAATATTATAATAGACATGTTTTATTATATCATAATTTTTTAAAGCGAAAAATACAAAGAAGCTAGTTACACTTGATGAAATAAATTAAAAATATATAAATTGATAAATTGTAAATGACCTGTTACTGTTAAATAAAAATAGAAGAGCAATTTGCTTGTAATATACTATAGATAGATAGTAGGATTTTAAATTAATTTTTAACATAAAAAAATAATTACATTATGAATATTATTTTAAAAAAAAATTGTATTGACCTAGGTCGACTCCTAGGGTGGGCTTGATTCTCTTAGTCTTTCACTTTTTTATTTATTTTTTTATAATTTAAAATAAAATATTCTTCATATAAAATAATTACAATAATATTTTAAAAATTATTAGATGTGTTTTTCAAATAAGATTACATCATGATAATATTAATGATTATTTTATAAATAAATAAATACAAACCAAATATGCAATGTCTTTTTAAAATAAATACTCAATAATATTCAATGGAAATAAAATATATTTGTTATTTTTTATCATAAATTTTTATATAATCTTCTCAAATTAGTTATTTTTTTATTGTTTTTGTATAGTTGCAAAAATTATCAAGATATTATTTTTTATTAAAATTTACTTTTAAAATTATGATAAATTTTTATTTAAGAAACCAAATTGTTAATAAAAAAAGATATGTTTGTGTAAAAATAAAAAGAAATACATAAATAAAAAAAAGAGAAATGAGAGTTTTGGCCAAATAAATCTTTTTCACATGAATTAAAATTGTTTGAATTCTTATAAATATTTATTTTAATTACCTTAAGTTGTTATTCAAATCACCATGTTGTTAATATATATAACACATATTTTTGTTAATACCAATATATATATATATATATGAAAGAAAGAGAATTTCAATTGAAAAAATATTTTTTTTCTTTAAAATGTAAATTATTTAATTTTTTACAAATATTTATTTTATTTGTCATAAAATAAATAAAAATAAATTTTAAACATACCCTCTCGATATAAGATGAGCACTAGTTAGTTGACTCGCGTGGATCATATCAAAAAACAAATTGTAATATAAATAAATATGCAAACATTGATAATGTGTTTTCATGCATCTAAAAAAATTTTATTTGTAAATTGAAAACCTGATGCGTGTGTTTAATAAAATTAATCAAAAATTATATGCATCAATAAATATCAGAAAAACATTGATGATGCTAACCAAATATCGAGTAAAAAAAAAAATAAAAGATAGATGTAGATTAAGATATCTCTTCTCGTGTCAGAAGGAGCACTTCAAATTATTTGTTCAAACTATACATCAAAACTTTTGTTTTTTTTTTTTGTAAGAATAGCACTAAATTAAATCCATCAAAATAAAATTATTTTATATTACAATTCCTCCATTCCTTATCATAATTTTAAAAAAAAAACTTTTCAAGACATGTTTATTCGATAAAAACAAAAAGTAATTAGAATAAATATCAAAAAAATCTAATGATCTAAAATAATGATAAGAAATGCATCTCTTTAATTAAAATTCTCTTTATCTTATTAATGTGAACCCTTTTACAGCATCTTTTTATCACAATTGTTAAAATTCAATTTTTGACCCTTCTCAAAAAATATATATTTCAACCAAAAAGATAAACAAAAATATTTCAATCAAAAAGAGATATTTCAAAAAAATTAATTAGAAAAGATAATTAGAAAAATACAATTATGGATGAAGATTGTTAAGAAATTTAGACCAAATGGTTGAAACTAGCTAAAAAATAAAAATTAAAAAACTAAAGACTGATTTGAAAAATATACCAATATTGAGGGACTATTTTAACGCATTTGGAGATGAAAATGAAAGAAATATTGAGAAAGAGGTTGAAATTGGCTGAAAATAAAAGAATTGGATCACCAAGAACTAGAATTAAAAATGGCAAACTTGAAAGACTTATTTAAAAATAAAAAAAAAACTCTCTTTTTTAGAAAAAATAACGTATTAAGAAAGATAAAAATAAAATCTTAAGTGAAATAGTGCATTTCACTTAGAAAAGCCTAATATGGCGTCATTTTAAGAATAGACACAAAATAGTCGCTTCTTCTCTAACGAACATGTCTGTAACTTTTGCTTTATTTCTTTGTTTTTCCCATTGTTTTTGCCTCGCTTTGGCTACACTTTCTCTTTCCCTGCTTCTTATAAACACCAAACAACATGTCATTCTCCTCCATTGCATGTATACTCCATTTTCAATTAAAAAATTGCATGCTCTGACCCTCTAAAACCATTGAAAATTGTTGCAAAAAGACCATCAAAAGCATGTTTCACCAAAGGGGTATAACCATAGTGGATGATTAAGATTAACTCAGGAAACTAATGGTCATAATCATTCAGAAAAAGTTCTAGAAGTTTCATACTTGCCTATAAATATAGGGGGGAAAGAAAAAAATGATGAGAGCCAAGATAGAGAGAAAATGCCAAGTTTAAGAGGGGGAAAGAAGAAAAAAAGAGTTTGAATTGAGATAAGTGAGGGTAGATTGAGCCAAAATGTAGGAGAGGTGAAAGAATAAGAGTTAACTAAGAAAACCCCAGAAAAAAAAGAGAGTTTTAAGCTAGAAATAGAGGTGTTTTGAACCAAAAGGTACTAGAAGGGAAAAGAGGGGAAAATGAGAAGAAAAAAAAAGAGAGAAAATGAGGGGAAAAAAAGAGAGAAAATGAGGGGAAAAAAAAGATAAAAAGGGACCCAAAGTATATCGAAAACCATACCACTAACATGCCATCATCTCTGCCATCACAAAAGCTCTTCCATCATCTATAAACAACCTTAAGGTGAATCAAATCCTTCTTCTTTCTCTTTTTTTTCCAGTAGATTTATGCATGGTTTACTATTCAAAACACAAAATAATGCACATATTACTATTCATGCATGGTTATTATTCACTCATGCATTTTTATTTTATTTTATTTGTATTTTATATTTAATTTTATTCACTTCATGTTAACATTATCTTTATTTAAAAAAAATTATGTTTTTGTCTTTTTTCATATGTATATGTGTGTCAATATTTGTTTTTTAAAAGGTTTCAAAAAAATATCGACGAGTTTTCATCGAGTTAGAGTCAATTTTTTAATTAAACTTGGACTTTAATAGTTAGGTTAATGTTTCTCCTAGCTTTAACAGACCATCATAGGCCTGGCGTGACATTTTTAACCTTAAAAGAAGTTTAATAATGAGTTGACACATTTTTCATCAAACTAATGTCATGTTTTGAAAACTTAAATTTTTACTACTAAGTCGACATGTCTCTTGGTTTTAGGTATTGGCGTAGACCTAGAGCAATGTTTTAAAAATAAAAAAACAACATCAATAATAAATTCATGAGTCTCTTCCGAATTAGGATTGACATGGAACGAACATCATATTCTTTAACTTTTTTGCTTTGTAAATAATAATGATAATAAAAAAAAGTCAAGAAATATAAAAAATAAAATTTAATACTAAAAAAATCATCAAGTTACGAGACTCTTTATTTAAAACCCAACACAAACTAAATGAAAATTCACCAATAATAAATGACTCACAAATAAACTAGAAAAATAATTTAGATAGTAAATGTTGTAAAATAAATTTAGAAGAAAACACATAGAAAATGCAACATTTCATTTAAAAGGATGCGATAAGGTTGATTTCTATATTTTCTTAAGCATAATCAGTCATTTACGCAAATCTCTATAAACAATGCATGTTTTATGATTCTTAGTCTCTTTAAAGGAGCAACTCCATTTTTCATTTTTCCTTTTAATATCTGAAGTTCTATTTTTCATTTTGTGTGCGACAAGAATAATTGTTTTTAAATAATAATTTATCATAACAATAAAAGAAAGTTTAAGTGAAAAACAAAAAACTTATGTTTTGATATTTTTGACACAAATATATTAGAACAGAAAAAAATAATATACTACTCGCACACTGCTGTGAAAACAATTGTGGAATATATTTTTTAAACTAATCATTAATTATTAAAAGGGCATACATATCCAAGATAACAAATAAAATTATGGAACCAAAATGTATTTTTCATCAAAACCTGCTTTGTGATTAATGTAATGTTTTTATAATGTAAATTAAAATTAATATCCTATGAATAATTTTACTTATTTTAATTAAAAATTTTAAAATTAAAATTAAAAAAAGAACTCATAGCTAGTTTCTAGCCCAAACAAAGTAGGCTAAGCATACGTGACAATGCTATGAATACATATTATGATTTTTTTAATTAAAAAACACAAAGATAATATTTATACTTAATAAAATAAATTTAAAAAATATATGAAGTGATAGACCGAGAAATAGTTGTTAATTCAAATTAAGAACAAAAATAAAAAGCTAATCATTCTCCTAAAATCATAATACATATGAATATGCAAATATTTGACTCTACCGTTTCTTTTTAATTTATATATTTTATCTTATATATTATTTTGTCTTACTAAGAACAAATGGTTTTTATTTATATATATATAATGAAAATATAGTTTATTTCAATAGAATATGAAAGGAAAAAAAGATAAATTACAGTAATCTCTTTATAATATTATAAAAATACAAAACAATTATAGAAAAAACAAAAAAATATTTAAAAAGGGTGGACCAAACTGATGTGATCATCGCTTTAATACCAAGAGATCCATTAGAAGTTTCATTGGGTCCAGTCACAAGACTTAGAGCAAAGAGATTCAAGGAAGCATTTAACGGACTTTTTTCAATATACATAGGCTAAGGTGGACTTCGAGAGGATATCAAAGAATAAAGAAAAAGTCTTGATTAATTTGATTTAAATTTAAGAAAGGCTTGTCGGGGAGCATTTAGACATTATAGAAATACTGGAATAAGAAGATTTAAATATGACAGTTTTAACCTTTCACTACTGTTTTGGCTATAACTGGAGCTACAGAATGAATTTTGATGCGATTTCAGTTGCATTGGAAAGTAGACATCTCCATGTTTCCAGTGATATATATATATATATATATATATATATTAAGCCTTTTAATTCATCAAGACAATGAGATAACCATTCATTTAATGTTGTGCTTCTATTTTTCTAGCAGATTATTCGGCTTTGGTCTTGTTTTAATTAATTGGGCTATTATTTATTTATCTTTTAGTTTATTTCAAGGCCTGCGGCATTTAAGGTTTTATTTGGGTTAGGTTTATTTTACTATTTTATTTATTTTAGGCTTTTAATATTTTAAGGTCTATTTATCAAGTTTTGGTCTATTAAGTCAAATTAGGCTTGACTTTCTACTATGTAAACCAATTTTTAATATTATTTTTTAGTTTATGAATTTTTCTCTAAAGTTTCCGCATATTGTTTACTTTGTTTCTCTTTATGTGGTTGAGTAACTCTTATTCTAAGTTCTTGATTGAACTTACAAACTCTTTGAATGATTGATCAACTTTGTTATGATTTATACTTTTCATTCATGTCTTGTTATAGGCGTAAGGTGTGAGTGATCGATTGTATATAACTTTGGTTCTCCAAGTCAAAGTTTTTTTTTTGGTCAAGTTGCAAACTTTTTCTTTAAACCTCGAATTAGCAATCTAAAGGATAATTCTGCATCAATTTGGTATTAGAGCATGACTAATTTTAGGTTATATCTCTTTAATTTTCATTGTTACAAGTAATTCTAGGGTTATCTTTAGGTCTTGCCATATCTAAGGCTTTCTTTAGATTTTTTTCATTTCTAGGGTTTATTTTCTTGTTTTGCTTGGTTTCTTTCTCTCCGGGTTTTAGTTAATATATAAAATAGGAAGAAAAAAGTCGGTTTTGATAGGAAAAGTCTTAAAGTTGCCAAAACATTGCATACAAAATAATAATAAAAAAAGTATGTTTATCTTTGTGACTTGAGAAATTTGGCACACATATAAAAAGAAATAAAAAAAATAAAGAATAATCAAAATTGCAATCTTGAAAGGATTCTTAGGGAAGAAATTCAAAAATCTTGGATCTTGCATGAACTAGGGTTTAACTGAAACTTGTCTTGGGAAGTCTTGGTGATCTTGATTGATTTCTTGTAAATTTGGGTAGAATAGAATTATCTTGCATCAATTTCTTTAGTTTCTTAATTTCTTGCATTGTTTTATTAATTTTCTTTAAGTTCATAGTTTCTGTTGTTTCATAAAATAATTCTTGCTTTTATTTTGTGTCTTTGTTTTCATCATTATATTTGCACAAATTTATATTGCTACTCGTAATTTTATCCTCAAGTTTCATTTTAAAAAGTTTGAATAATTGTTGATTATTTAGTCTTTAAACATAAAATAAATCATTTCATAGTTTGGTTAATTGTTCAATAAGTTGATGAGTTATTTTTATGAACCAAAGTATAAGAATATAATGGTAAAAGACGTAGTAAGATTATTAGAGAGAAAAGCCTAATAAAATATATGAAATATAAGAGGAGTGAGTTTTATTATGAGTGTAAAGCACGTGAGTTTTGTGTAACAAAAAATTTCCTTGCTACTAACTTTTATTTCAGGTGTAAACAATATTTTCAAAAAACATCAAAAAAAAATGAGAACTGTGGAGGAAAGACATGATAGCATGAAAGCTATTATGGAGGTATTAATGAGTAAGTTTGATGAGATGATTAGTAGACAAAGAGTTCCTAGTCATAAGAAAAAAGGAAGTTAAAATACCTACCATTAGATCTACAATGAATGATGAGAGTATGGGCGATAATTCTAAAAAAAAAAGGAGAATGATGATGTAGTTTATTATAGTAGAAAATTTTAAATGCAACAAAGTCTTATGTATGAGTCACAGCCGAGAAAGAGAATGGGAGGTAGGTTACGACCAACTAATATATTTAGCTAGGGTAGGATTTCTAAGTAGCATGATGATTTATATAATAATTTGGGTGGTATTAAACTTAAAATCCTAGTGTTTCAGGGAAAGAGTAATTTGAAGGCTCACTTGGATTGAGAAAAAAAAATGGTGTTTGTGTTTAATTGTCATAGAAAAAGAGAGGTTAAATTAGCTATGATTGAATTCACTAATTATGCAATTAGTTGGTGAGATCAAATTGTTATAAGTAGAAGATGTAATGGAGAAAGACCATTATAAATTTGGAAGGAGATGAAGACAATTATAAGAAAAAGGTTTGTACCTACTCACTATTATATGGATATCTGTAATAAACTACAAACCATATCTCATGGTTCGAGGAGTGTGGATTAGTACTTTAAGAATATGAAAGTAACTATGATTAAAGTTAATATTTCTAAGGATATAGAAGCTACATGGCTAGGTTTTTGAATGGATTAAATAAAGATATTGCTAATGTGGTGGAATTGTAGCATTATATAAGGATTAAGGATATGACACACCTAGCTGTAAAAATAGAGAAACAGTTGAAGAGAAAGGGCAGTTCAAAACCTAGTGGATATTTAGGTTTCTTTTTGGGTTGAAAGTCAAATTTTTGGAGAGAAGGTAATGCATATGTGAAACCAATAACTACACTTAAAGTAACCAAACCTTTCTTTATTAGGAAGCAAGTTGTGGCTTTAGAGGAAAAAAAAGAATGCATTGCTCAACCAAAGCACAAACAAAAGATCAAATATTTTTCACATTAAGGGCTTCGACATTATACACATGAATGTCCAAATAAAATAGTTATGGTTATAAAAGATGATAATGAGGTGGAATCGGCTAGCGAGGAGGATTTAGAGGGGATGTCAAAGCTTGATGATTGTAATGATGTGGGGTATGTTATGTAAGGAGAATCCTTAGTTATAAGGAAATCTTTGAGTGTTCAGGTTTGTGAAGAGGATATAGAGCAACAAAGAAAGAATATCTTTTATACTAGGTGGTATATTGATAATAAGATATGTAGTATGATAATTGATAATAGTAGTTGTACAAATGTTGTTATCTCAACTTTGGTTAGAAAATTGAACCTAAATACATCCAAGTATGCTAAGCCATATAAGCTTTAGTGGTTAAATGAATGTGAATAAGTTAGGGTGACTGAGTAGGCTTTGGTTTCATTTATAGTAGGAAAAATTTAAGAATGATGTTAGATATGATGTTGTTCTTATACATGCTACACGTTTATTGTTGAGAAGACCTTGACAGTTTGATAAGAAGGCCAATAATAATGGGTTCATAAATATTTATATTATGTAGAAAGATATAAAGATTTACACATTTGCTCCATTATCACTAAGGCAAGGGTATGCGGATCAATTAAAACTTCGAGGAAACCAAACAAGAATTTATAAAAAATAATAGTGAAGATGTGAGGCCAAGTGAAATTAAGGTGAGCTGTGAGTGTGAAACAATTAGGTGGAAGTTTCAGATTAGAAATAGGTTTGAAGATTTCAGCAAAAAAAAAACACGGGGAAGACCGAGAGTGGAGATAAAATGAGTTGAGAGAAGAAAGTAAGGATAAGAAAAAAGAGTGTGTAGAAAAATTAGGGAAACACCTTAATTTTTATACAAAACAAAGTGACCTTACTCATGCTTATCATTTCAATATGCCTATGATTTTACTCTTGTATAAGAAGATGTATTTTAATTATGATGATTTAAATTCTTGTGTCCTAATGTTGCTAAAGTTCTTTTGTGGGAATTTTAGGATATCTTTCCTGAAAAGATCCTTAATGGTTTGTCAGCAATTCAAGAGATTAAACATAAATTGGTTTTATGTAGGGAGCATCAATTCCAAATTGGCCAGTCTATAGAAGTAATCTCGACGAGACTAAAGAGCTTGTAGAAGAGTTGATGTTGGAAGGGTGCATTTCCAATGTTAATTGTGCCTAAAAAAGACAATACTTGGCTTATATGCGTTAATTGCATAGCCATTAACAACATTATAGTAAAGTATAGATATCATATCCCTAGATTAAATGATATGTTTGATAAGTTGCATGGTTTTTCAATGTTTTCTAAAATTAATTTGAAAGATGGTTATCATTAAATTAGAATGAAAAAAGATGATAAATGGAAGAAAACATTCAAAAATAGATATGGATTATATGAATGGTTAGTAATGCCTTTTGGTTTGAGTAATGTTCCTAGTATATTTATGAGATTAGTGAATCATGTGTTAAGATATTTTATTGAAAAAGTTGTTATTGTCTATTTTAATGGTATCTTAATTTATATCAAATGATTGAATTAACATATTAATCAATTAAAACAAGTTTTTGAAATACATATTATATGTTAATATAAAGAAGTATGATTTTTGCATGGAAATAACTGTGTTCTTAAGTTATGTTGTTAATGAAAAAGGATTGAGATGGATGAAGCAAAGATCAAAAATATTCAAGAATGGTTTACACCTAAGATAGTAAGTGAGGTAAGAAGTTTTTTTATAGAAGATTTGTCAAAAAATTTAGTACTCTAATTGTACCATTGACTAAAATTGTAAATAAAATTATAGGATTTAAATGAGATGGTGATCAAGAAAAGGCTTTAACTTGTTAAAAGAAAGGTTGATTTCGATCTTATTGCTTACTTTACTTAACATTTTAAAATCTCTTGAGATTAAGTGTGATGTCTTAGGTATAGATATTAGAACAATTTTAATATAGGAAAAACAACCCATGACCTATTTTAGTGAACAGTTTAATAGAGCAACTCTTAATTATCCAACATATGATAAAGAGTTGTATGTATTGGTGGAAGACTTTTGAGACTTGACAACATTATGTTTGGCTTAGGAAGTTTGTGATACATACAAACCATCAATATTTAAACATTTAAAAAGCCAATGTAAGTTGAATAGGCGACATGCCAAATGGATTTAGTTCATTAAGATGTTCTTGTATATCATCAAGTAAGGGTGAGCAAAAAAATTAAAAAATCGATTAAACTGAGAAAAAAAACATAAAACAGAGAACCATGAAAAAAATGACTAAACTAATTAGAATATTTAAAAAAATATTCAGTTTGGTTCATCTCGATTTCATAAGCCTAAAACCAAAAAACGAACCAAACCGAACAAAAAAAATAAAAAACCTAACCAAAAAAACCAAACCGAAACCAAGCCCATTAGAAAGTCCAAAAAAATCTAAAAAACAATATAATTTTTTTTAATATAAAATAACTGAACCGAACTGAAACCAAAATGAACCAAAATCGGTCGGTTGGGTTTCAATTTTTAATATAAAATAACCAAATTGAAACTGGTCAGTTTGAATTGGTTTCGATTTTAGTTTTTGTATTTTACAAAATTTTAGTTTGGTTGTTTTAATATGTAAAAATCAAACCGAATCGAAAATGATCACCCCTTTCATCAAGTACAAGCAAGATAAAGGAAACATCATTACAAATGCATTGTCTCGAATGCATGTTCTTTTTAGTACATTGAACACTAGACTTTTGGGATTTAAACATGTGAAAGAATTATATATGGATAATGATGACTTTGGTCGAGTGTATGGACAATGTGAGCACTCGACATTTGATAAGTATTTTAGGTATGATAAATTTTTATTTAAATATAAGATATCGTGTGTGTCAAAATGTTCGTTACGTGGATTGCTTATGAGGGAAGTTCATGACAATTTAATGGGATATTTTGAGGTAACTAGGACTTTTGATATGTTACATAAGTATTTTTACCAGCCTAACATAAAAATAAATGTTCAAAGAATATATGATGGTTATAACATATAAACAAGTCAAGTTTAAAGTCATGCCTCATGATTTGCATATACCTTTACTAGTACCTAAGGAAACTTCGGTTGATATATCAATGGATTTTGTTTTAGGGTTACCTAGGTCTAAAAAGGGTAGAGATTCAATATTTATTATTGTAAATAGGTTTTTCTAAGATGGTGCATTTCATACCATGTCATAAAATCGATGATGCAACAAATATAATAGATCTTTTCTTTAGGGAAATAGTTCGGTTACATGGTGTTCCAATTAGCATTATGTCTGATAGAAATGTTAAGTTTCTAAGCTATATTTAAAAAGTTTTGTGGGGTAAATTAGGAATTAAATTATTAATTTTTACTACTTGTCATGCACAAACAAATAGCCAAACATATTACCTTTACCTGTTGATGATAGAGTTAGTTTTGATAGGAATATAAAAGTACAGATTATCAAAAATTTGCATACCAAGTTACGAAAACATATTGAAAAGATGAACGGGTAATATGTATTTAAAGCCAATAAGAGAAGGGAAAATTGGTATTTGAATCGGGAGATTGAGTTTGAGTGCATATGAAGAAAGAAAGATTTCCAGTTTAATGAAGATTTAAACTGATGCCGACAGGAGACAGATCATTCCAAATCATTGAGAAGATCAATGATAGTGTCTATAAAGTGGAATTACCAAGTAGATATGGTATTAGTTCTATATTTAATGTAGGGGTGTTCATGGTTTGGTTCGGTTCGGTTTGAACTCAAAAAACCAACCAAACCGAATTAGATTAATTTTGAAAAATAGAGACCAAATCGGATTGAAATCCGGTTCAAACCAAATCGGTTTGGATTGATTTGGCTCGAGTTTTTTAAATAAAACTGATAAACCTAATCATACGAAAGACATGCATATTTAAACAAATCATTAATGTTCGTTGCATCTAAAACAAGGATCAACTTCATCATTTTCTTTTTAAGAAATCAGAAGCTGGATTGTCATTTTTACAAGAGCTTCAAAAGCCCTTCTTAACTAGAAAACAAGAAACAAATTAACTCTTCATCTACTGACTCTCTTATTAACACCAGAACCACTTGTCTACAACTCCAAACAAACCCCTTTCCAGATTCATGGATTGTTATCCCTCGCTGTTAAAACCAAAGCAGACCATTGCATGTATAATTTCTCCTCCAACAATGACACCTCTCTCAACATTAGCCACAAACCTATCATTCCCAGACCCTTAAAAGAACTTATGCTGAGCTTTTTCTTCTAAAAAATTTGTGACAACCTCCCTTTTTTCTCCTTCTCACTACCATAATACCAACACAATAACCAAGCCATTACACTACCATAAAACTCAACTAACAAACCGTAATGTTAATCTTCTTCCAAACACCTAACCATTGTTTGCCTGCATGAACTAATGGAGTCAGAAAAATCGATGAGATTTAGAAAGCAGAACAAGTCGTGAGAACTTTGGGTTAGAGGATCCACAATAGGAAAGGAAAGAATGAGAAGGAGATGAGGCGTAGAGCAAATGAAAGGAAAATAAAGAATGAGAAAAGTATGCGGCGACTTTTTATGAGGGGGGTTAGGTTAGGGTTAAGGTAATTTATACCATTTTTTGGGTTTGACTGGTTCAGTTTACCAGTTTTATATGTAAAACTAAAACCAAACCGAACCGGTTAGATTTTATGGTTTTTAAAATTGGTTTAATCGGTTTTTTATCTCGATTTGGTTTTTTTGGTTAATTTTTCTTCGATTTTCTCGATTGATCGGTTTTTTGAACACCCCTAATTTAATGTATTTGACCTTTTTTTGTTTGATGTAAATGATAATTCAAGGGGCAAATTCTTTTAAGGAGAGATAGAATGATGTGATCCTAACTTCAATACCAATATATCCATTAGAGGTTCTATTGATCCATTAGGAGGCAATTAATGGACTTCTTTAAGATACGTAGGTTAAGGTGGACTTTGAGAGGATATCAAATAATAAAGAACAATTCTTGACTAATTTGATTAATGTTCAAGAAGGTCTTGTAGGGGAGCATCCAGATTACATAAAGATTGAAATAAAAAGATTCAAATCTGCTAGTTTTGACCTTTCACTAATGTTTTGGCCATAAATAGAGCTATAAAATGAATTTTGATGTGATTCTGGTTACATTGTAAAGTAGACAACCACAAATTTCCAGTGATATATGATAGACCTTATAATTAGTTAAGACGAGAGAGAACCATTCATTTGAAGTTGGGCTTCAATTCTCCCTACAGATTATAAAATTCGACTTTGATCTTGTTTTAATTAGTTAAGCTGTTATTTATTTATCTTTGAGTTTATTTTAGGACCTAAAAAATTTAAAAGTTTATTTAGGTTAGGTTTTATTTTATTATTTTAGGTTTTTAACGTGTTAAGAATTATTTATCAAGTTTGGGTCTATTAAGTCTAATTAGGATTAGCTTTTTACTATATAAACCAATTGTTAACATTATTTTTCAATTTATGAAAGTCTCTCTGATGTTGTCGCATGTTGTGAGTTTTGTTTCTCTTTGCGTAATTAAGTGATTCTCATACTAAGTTCTTGATTGAACTTGCAAACTCTTCGAATGATTGATTAACTTTGTTATGATTTATACTTTTTGTTCGAGTCTTGTTATAAGCATAGGGTGGGGGTAATCAATTATATATAACTGTAGTTCTCCAAGGTAAGGTTCTTGTTGAGTTAAGTTGTAAATTTTTCTTCAAAACTCAAATTAACAATTTTAGGGACAATTTCGCATCACAAACAATCTAAAAATAAAATAAGAGATAGAGTTTTAATTAAAAATTAAATAAAAAAATTAATAAAAAATAAAAGCCTAAGAGATGCTGGGCTTGATAGTTTATGCTCGTGCACCTGACCAGGTACTTTGGAGCCTAGGTGTGCCTAGGGTTAGAATCCTACACCTACATGCCTGAGCTAATTTTTTTATGGAGCGAGCGATGTCCACTTTATAAAAGCCTTTAAAAACTTTTTTCCAACCATAAAATAACTTATAATCTTTCTAAAAATAAAAATAACATAGTAAAAAAATTGATAACCCCAATCTACTTTTCCCATCATTTTAATAGGAAAAACTTAATTCCATTAAACTGCTCTCAAGAATTCCAACTCATTAACACTAACATCACGTATTATGGTGGCTTAAATATTAATGTGCAACAACTTTCTCACTTCTCAACTTTTATATTTTAGCGGCTATAAATATTGACATTCAACAATTTTTTCACTTTTAAATTTTTAGCGGTGACTTTCTCTTTCATCTTCTAAGTTGAGGGAATGAAAAATAAATAAAATAAATTTTTAAACCAAAATGTAAAAGTTTCAAATTAAAAAGACCAAAATTAAAATTATAAAAATCTTATAAATTATATTTTTCAAAATATCACTCGATGATAACAATTAAAAGAAAAAACTATCCTAATTATCTTATTATTAATTTTGATTTTTTCATTTTATTTTTGTAAATAATAAAATTGAATCTTTTTCCAAGTAAATTTTAGCACCATTCCAATATTAAAACATTGTTATAGATGGCAATCATTTTATAAAAAATAGATCAAATTGAAGTCAAATTTTTAATAAATATAATATAAAAAATAAATTAAAATTACATTTTTAATAAACAAAAGATAAAAAGAACAAATCATTGTGATTGGTCTACAGTGAAACCAATAGCTCTTTTAGATTTTTGTTTTTATTTAATTTAACTAGCTAATACTAGAAAGCAAGAGTGAAAACTCAAAACCAAACAAATTCTCTCTACCTCTCCGAAAGCAAGCAAGGAAAAAAAATGGAGAAGGCGGCATTGCTACAAGTATTCGCTCTGTTACTAGTAATCTCATCTCTTCACGCATTCCAATCCGATGAACTAGACGAAGAGTTCGGCCTCGAGGGAGGGAATCTTCAACCTCAAGAACCAATCCCTGATCCGGTCGTACCCACCAGATCAACTCCCAACCGAGTGAAGTATTCGGATTCAGATTCGGACTCAAAGATCCAAATAACCCTTGAACACGCCTTTGGTGACTCCGATTTCTTCCCTGCTGCTACCTTCTCAGCGCGCCTCAAAACGTGGAGTCACGGTGCTCAGGTATGCTCTTCTTCTTCTTCTTTCCATATTTAATTTTCAAGATCTCGGGAATTCTGAAGCCCAAATCCATTGCTTAACTGATGCAGACACTAACAAAGCTGCGGTTTTCAAGAAATTCTTTTACGGAGGTGGAGAAACAGAAATTCCAAGTAATCCCGACATCTTTGTAATATTCTTGATGTTTTTTATTTCGCACCTTGCAAGTTAGTTTGATTTTTCTTTTATATTTTATTTTGCAGAAATTGCTGGAAGACGATGAGTTTTACAGGATAAGATTGCCTTCCAATGTTTTGAACCCTCCTGGAAAGGATTTTGTCATATCATCTGTCAGAGCTGTAAGTTGCCCAAAATTATTATTATTTTTCTTCTTTCTAAAGCTTTTTGGATGATATTGGAATTATTTGTACTCTTTGTGATTGCTTGCTTAAATATGAAAGATGAGCTGACACTTTAGCTTATTATTTCCTCCCTTTTCGTGTTTTTTCAAATTACTAATTTCTATTTGAATAACAAACCCCCTTTTATGGACTGGCTGTCCTAGATCATTAGGCATATCAGGCGAGCGCTGGTATGAATAATCAATCCTCTATTATTGTTGCTTATGCCATTAAATTGTGAAACCCTCAATCTTTAGCAGAGGACTATATTTAATGGTTACTATATTGTCTTTCTCAAATACTTTTCTAACAAAAATCCTGAGTCATGTCTATTCCAGTATCTCTGGATTTAAGGCTTGTGGGCCCTAGAACCAGCCTTCACCTTACATTAAAAGAAAAGGAAGGAAATGTGAAAAGAATTCAAGGTTCTGTTCTAATTACTTCACATTGCTTTGGTTTTACCCGGAACTGTTTGTTTTTCCTCTTGTTGGTCTCTGCCTCTCTCCCCTCCCTAACATGCTGAATTTGCTGATTTTGATTGTTGTTCTTTTTTCTTTCCCTTAGTTGTTGTTCTTTTTTCTTTCCCGTAGTTGTTGTTCTTGCTGATATCACAGCTTTGGGTTTAGACCTTTGGACATCTCAAACGCACTCTGTACCGAGTTTTCAAGTCATATCTTCCTCTATTGCCTGAGTTTCCTTTTTTCATGATTTTGTTAAGTTCATATCTAACCCACAAAAGCTGTATCTCTCTCTCTCTCTAAACCCATGACTGCTTTTTTAATACTTTCCTTGACACAAGTTCTAATTTCGAAAACAATTTTTTTTTTGCTGTTGGTTGCGCATCTTCAAAGAAACTGAAGGGTCTTGTTTCTGGAACAATCTCAAATTTGCCATCTTCCCCTCTTTGCATGTAAGTAAAACCAAATGGATATGTGTCGCTAAAACCCCAAAAGTCAGATAAAAGGGAAAAACAAGAAAATAACATTAAAGCAGTGTATGCTTCTTTATTCATGTATGTTTGTCTAGTTCTGCAAAAGGCATTTTGCCGCGTTGGGTCTAGAACCTTTTCAAGGCTACTGGCTTGGGATATAGAGATCTACAGCCCCAAGAGTTTTCTTTAGTCATCAACTGCTTTCTTCAATACTCTCTAATGGTTAGCTATTCTTAGTTTTATCTGGTTTCTATCATCCTTTTGTCATCATATGCTGGAAATAGTACCGCTAAATTGTGCTGTTTGGCTTGCAAGACATTTTTCCTTGACTGAATTTTAACAAAGTTATAAAGAATTAGTTTTATCGAAGCAATGTTTTTAGATGCATGCTTTAAACCGTTCCTTTCCTTTTTTTTGTGATTTCATTTGTTCTCTAGATGGGGATATTTGATTGTTTGTATGATTTTGAATTCATGAAATGTTATTTGCTTATCCATGCTATTCGTTAGTGAAGCTCAAATCTTATGTAGTAATGAAGAAAAAAGCCTATGCTTTGGACTTGAGATTACCAAAGTTTTTTGTATCGTGAAATTGTAAGTTTGAAAATTCAAATAAAAAACAGATGATTCTCCTCTTTGCAGTGCTATAGGTGTATGTCAGTAAGGCATAATGGAACACTGTGTACCAAGACTCTAAATGCTTCTGAAGGTCCAATTAATGAACCAATTCATCTAACCTCATATAAGCTGAAATCTCAAAATGTTAAAGTAGGCTACATGAATCCTCATTTTCAATTCTGTGTGATCTAATGTTGCTTCGTGAAATTCTTGGCAATTAAATCCTGAGCATATCTAGCATCAATTTTTTTCACATTAAATTTAAAATTTCAAATCCTAGGTTTAACTACTTGGGAAGGGTTCCAGAGCTGGCTATAGATGTGGCACCACATTATCATATATCTATGTATATGATACTCACCCCATATTTTACACACCTTTGTTTATGTGTTTCTCTTGTCTAATGATTATTGCATGTGGAAATTCCAATTCAATATAGCTCTAACCCTCATTATTCTTCAACTACAGAGATGTCTTCCACGGGATGGCTTGGATGAGCACTTTGTTATACACACGGTAATCTTCGGCTCCTTGATTAATGATTCATGCCTGCCTTTTCTCTTCAGGAGTTTGTTCTGTTACATGTTTCACATTTGAAGTAAATATGGGTTTACACACACTAAATCTTTCTCAAACATTTTTCTCTTCAGGAGCTTCTTCTATGACATGTTTCTCTTTTGAAGTAAATATGTATTTTCATGCATTAAATCTTTCTCAGTCAGTGTTGGACGCTGTAATCCTTTGTTTTTGCTTTCAGTCTTCACTGATGAATATATACCTGTGCTTGCACACGATCTTATTTGCATTAATTTTTAGATTTTTCTTGGCTTTCGAATTCAATGAACTCTCCAATTGTGCACTGAAATGGAACCAGAGAGTCAGTAACCTTAGTTCACCTACGATCCTATCTGACTAGAGTGAATGTGATATTGGACTATGCTTTAATTTAAATAGGTCAAACCATGCTACTTTTTCAATATATTAAACACATTGAATTTTTACTCGTCATTAGTGACTTGGCACGGCCTTTCTTACTAATCTATCAACTCAGGTAACAGTAGATTTCTGATTCTTATAAATGGTAATTAATCTTAAGGAGCTTAAGAAAATAAATTGTTCGTTAAAAACAATTTAATTTCTCAATCAAACAAAATCATATTGCATGAGTATGAGATAATTTAATAGTTCACTGAAGCTATTGTTTAAAAAATGTTTTAGGTTTCATGCCTCTCATATGTTGGTTCGCGTATATGATCGTGTGCATGGTATGAGATATGATTAGTGAGCCGCTTTTACTTCAATAGAAAAGTGGTAGGGCTGTCTGCTTTTTGAGCATTTTTGCTATTATGGCTGAGATTCATTGTTTGTCTTGAGTTGAATGCTAGGGTTTTTAAGCATCAAACATTGTCCATGAATTTTTTTGCAAGGTAGAATGACACTTTTGGTTCCTTTCTTTAGTTGCTACTGTCTCTGATTAGATTTCTTTTTTAGTTTGGTTTCATTCTCCCAGTGGTGCTCTTAGGCTCTAAGAGAGATATGCTACACCGTTATAAGAATGTTTACCTTTTAGTACTTTCATCCCTTCTCTCTTTTTATAAAATTAGTTTCTATCGTGAAAAATAAGCAGGTAAAGTTAGTCTTTGAGGAAATTTGAGTACTTTAAAAGAAAACCTAATCAAGGGATTTTCAAGTTACTAATTCTCCTCTCATGATGATGTGAGCATATGAGGTAACTGTGGTGTATGTGGGAATATGCTATGTATATCTTGTTACTGCCCTGTGAAAACCAAGGCTATAAAAACATACTTAAATTATCATAATAAAAGGGAATATTTTTTCTCTGCAATGTACAAGTGCATTTCATAATCAGAAAGGTGTTATTTTTCATCTTTTGTTGCAGGAAGGTGTTAATATCTTGGCTGTCAATTATGGTTCCCCTGGGACATGTCCCTACCCTCGGCAATTGAAACTTGTAAGTTAGAATTTCTTTTTCCTTTTTCTGTAGAGTTTCTTACTGTAACAAAGCAAACTACAAGAACTAATTTGCTCACATAGACAGAGGACTTTACTGAGACCATAATTTGAGCATCAGGATTGTTTTCAGAACTGGAAGCATATATTTGAAGGGAAAGTTCGTAGCTTTCCTCCTTTTTCCTCCTAGTTGAGCCCTTTTCTATGCGAGAATTATACTACTATTACTAAATATCTGAAACACCTACAGATAGTTGAAATGTTGACCTCCTGGCCATACGACTTGTTGCAGCTGCATTCTCAAATTTCTTGATTATGGAATTAGGCCCTGTTTTGGTGGCTTCTTTCTACAGAGATCTTGGGAGATGCTTGATGATTTGTGTCATAGCCTACCAAGTATCCCATGATGAGTACCCGAAGCATGCTCCTTCCCTGCCAAAACACTAGTTAATTTTTTACTTTTTTCCTCTAAGAAGTACATTGGGACAGCCTCAGTATATTTGTCACTGCCCTCCTCTTAGCATTTTTTGAGTCCTTGTGTGCTGAGAAGTCATATGCCCGCCAAGCATTTCATTCATAGTGGATCACATTTTTCATGTTATTTTGTTCCAATGAGAAATTTCTTTAATCAAATTGACAAGGAACCAGTGTTGTCAAAAGGCACTTAGGCTCTCGCTTAAGCCCTATAGGCGAGGCCACAACACCTTTATTAGCCTCAGGTGATGAATCTCAACGACATGCTGCCTACGCGAGCACTTAATGCCTCGGGCATGGCACCTTTTAGCACCTTTCACATTTGACAACATTGTTACTGCTTTAAATTATCTTATTTTGTTTTAAGGGTGAAAATGTAACTTTATATGACTGTTATGGTATTTTATATTATCTTTTGATTTTCTACTGATCTAATATATATATATATATATATATATATATATATAATTTAGATTTATATATTATAATATAATATCATACATATATTTTTTTGCACCTAGGCATGTGCCTAGCACCTCGAGCATTTTACAGGCTTGGTGCCTTTTAGTGCCTTTCGCCTTTGACAACACTGCAAGAAACCTCTGGAATATATGAGGATTGATGGAGGTTTTGAGGGCATATTTAATTTTTTCCAGTTGCATAATCTCTCATACAGATGTTTATGTCCTTTCTGTTTTAGCCTGCAAAGTGGTCATTCAACTCTCATACGGTTCTGAAGAATAGCGAGCAGGCACCAAGGTAAAATTAAGTATTTGCATATTTTTCTTTGCACTCTGCATTTCTGAGACATGCCTTATATTGGGGCATACACTGTTTTTTGTGTGGTATTTTTTGAAGCGAGTCTTGAAAGATGCAAGGAGAATTTGCTTCTGGTGTGCTTTGTTTACTATTTATCACCATGTTATAACAATCAACTTTCCAAATTGTAAAGCTAATAAGAGTTTTATTTTTAACTTAAACTGTGGTTCAAAACACTTAATTACAAAATGATCAGAAAAGAAATAGTATATCACCCAAAACTGTCTTGTACCCTTGTGACTGATTTTATTTCGAGTAAATTCTACTTATTATGGTGCAGTCCTAAAATTTTTGTAGTTAGAAGTATAAGAGAAACAAAAATATAAGATTACCAAGGGATATGAGGTCACCCACTGATGTGTAAATTGCTTTCCTTGTTTTTGCATTTGTTGTTTATACTTGCTTTGCCCATTATCTCAAAATGTCGTCGTTATTATTTCTGTATATACTTTTTGCAGAACTCCAATATTTGCTGAAGATTTGCCAGGAGAACAAGGAGAGGGTGTAGACGTACCGCCACCAGAAAGGTCCTTTTGGGCTAAATATGTAAGTATTCTGCTAGTTGATTGTTTTTTTGGACACTGCAAATTTTTATACGTATGAAAGAATAAAATTTAACCTATGGAGGTTCATTTTCTCAGTGGATGTACTTGATCCCTCTTGGACTCATAGTGATGAATGCCATGACCCAAGCGATGAATTTGCCTGAGGAACAAGCTACTGGCCAATCGGGTGCCCAGCCAGCTGCAGCAATCCAGCGTGGGCCCAGTCCTGCTGTGAGAAGACGATGATGGGGTTAAATTATCCTTCCAACATGCATGCGTTCAATATCCCAATACCAGTGGAACTTACGATGGGATCTTAGATTTGCTTCTCTTGCATGGGGACTGCAAGTTTTGTAAATTTTCTAGTCACCAATTCTTATTTTCCATTTGAATCCATGTTGTACTTTAGGAAATTAAACGTAATTGTCATGCAGGGAAGGCTTAGGAATTACTCGTAGAGCACATTGTTAAATTTTATGGTTGATTTTAACATTTTCTTTTGCAAACGATCCAGTCACATACAGAGCTCGTTCTACTGCATTATTATTTGTTGCCCAAATGATTTTAACATCTTCTGGCATGCATTTGGTTTTTGTCCGAAATAACCGAATCAATGGAGGGTCGTTTTGGATGCAACTACTCGTTTATGCTATCGAAAGTCTCTTCTCAGGAAGGGACAATAGAGATTTCTTCTTCTTTTTGCATTTAACATTTCTCCTTGTGGCATCCCAGTGATTTAGCACATGTTCATGGTAGCAAAATTGTTGCTAGAAAGGGTATTTCATGCATGGAGTCGAAATGTTCTGTGGGGAATAGAAAGGGGCAAAAACAGGTCATTCATTTTTTGGGAAGGTGAGAGGCACAACCAGTCATGGCTCCTCTACTTCTTGTCAGGATCAAATTTCTAGTCTTCCATGTTTCTCCGTTATTGATGAATTATTGCGTTGGAAAACCGAAGCAAATACATTATCACAAGCCTGATATCCATATTTTCTTCGATCGGGTATTTTATAAACTGGTGCATTCGCTGTAAAATATTGTTTTTGGGGCCTTCTTGAGCATCCAATACCATGGAGTCAGAATTTCTCGTGCTATCTATGTTCTCCTCCCCTGCTACACGGAAAGGGATAATAAACCAGCTTCCCTAAATAAATAATAAAAACTAGTCTCCCTTGGATTGAATTGAGTTGATTTAAGATTTTTTTAATAATTAAGTTAAAATAATGTTGGTTTGTAAAGAATATAAAACAAAAGTCAATATTGACCAGCTTTTAACATATAAATTAACCAGTTATTTTTTGTTTTTATATATTTTATTAAACTTGACTGATTTAGGTCTTGGACTCACCCGTTGGACTAATCTAGATTTTACAACAATGTTTTTTTATTCTTGCTCTAAATTTATATTATTACAAGTTTTATTAATATACTAAATTATTTATTATTTTTAATATAAATACGGAGTAACTTATTTTGATATAACAAATTTTATTGATATAATTTTTATTATTAAAATTAAAAATTAATTCAAATAAAAAACGAAATATATAAAATTTTTAAAATTTGAAGATTTTTAATTGCTTCATTATATATTTTAAAATAAATATTTTATTGATGAATAATATTTTAAAATAAAAAAAATCTTTAATTAGAAAAAATATAACACGAACCAATTTGTTTTTGAAGAAATTAAATTTTGTGACAGGTAATAATAAAAATAAAATAAAATTGAATATCCTATTATATTTTTTTTAAATATAAATGCAACTTCAATATTTAACATATATTATTTGTCAAAAATTTAATTATCTAATTAAGAATATTTTATTTTATCTAATAAATAATAAAATTAGATTATGGAATGTGATAAACAAAATATGGAGAGGGAATAATATCATCCATTTTTAATTGTACATTGTTATTTTTTATTTAGAAAAATCAAATTTAGTTAAATTCATATTCCTAAATAGTCTCATTTGCTTTACTTGGCTATTAATTTTATTATTTTTCTATAAATAGAGAAATATTGTTTTTTACCAACTCCAATATAAATATTTTTCTCTTGTAATTCATTTTTTAAGCTTTATACTTTTATCTTAATGCTTTTGTTTTTAGTGTACTTATTTCCTTAGCTTTTTCTATAAAACAATCTTCATAAACCTTTGTAATTCATTAGATTTTTCAATCTTATAACTTTAACTATATGATATCTTTGGTTCTGATTATTGTAAATCTATGACTTTACTATTTTTTACTCTTGACTACTTTGTCTAAAAAAAACCTATATATCCATTTGATAATACAAAAATTCACCTCTTTTTTACAAGTTAATTTCTAAATATCACTTTCACTTACTCTAAGATAATTCAATTGGTAACATAATCTTTGTATAATAATAGTAATGCAATAAACACCCACGTGCCAACCAATAACAATACTAATCGTTCATTACCAAATAAGAGAAGGGATAATAAAATCAATCATGAACATTGGAATCAACTAGGTTGAAAGAGTTCTAATTAACAAGAAGGATTGATTGACTAAGGAAAAATAATCTACCTCACAAATTTGATGAAGAACCAAAAGGTTTAATTCTATTTAGAGTGAGAGTTCTTAATAGAATAACTATTTAGAATTCACAAGATTAACAAAGGATTCACATAGTATCAATATAAGAGGGGTTTAGTTTGTATTAAGATTTAATAAAGTCTAATTATCTGATACCAATTTTGGTATAGTATTAAAGTTATATGTTTATATAAGATTCAAACTCTATACTAATATATAAAAGGTCACATAGTTACTGTAAATAATGATCAACCTATACATGCAATTGCAAGATAAATTTATCTTTGTTTTAATTTTTATTTCTTTCTTTTATAGCTTTATTTACTATTTCTCTTTAGTTCTTGCACTTACAATTATTGCAATTCATCTATTTTTTTCTTCATAAATTCCCTTTTTTTTTGTATGGTGTCAATGAGGACACATTACCTTTTATTAAGATTCAAAATCTTATTATTATACATTCTACTTGATTTTACAAGGTTGTTACCTACTTTATCTTGGGAATAAATTGGTATTGTGTAGTTTCTTCTTCTTAAAAGATAGAAATGATTAACTAGTAACATAAATAATGCTAATATTATATGACAGATCAATATATTGACATCTCTAAAAATTTAATATTTAGTGACAAGATTCAATATTTTTTCCATACGCAAACAATTATGTATCCAAAGAAAAACACAGGTAAACTCATCACTATTGCATTGGATAAATAATTAGTACAAGAAATGGAGGAGGTTAACTTTTGGCCTTAAAGAGCTTGGCAATCTACCATCTCCCCAGGTTCTGGTGGATCAACCAGTACTGGACGTGCTTAGAGATAAGTTTTCATATCATCTTTTAATTCACCTCTACAACATTGAATTGTGTTTAGACATGTCCTTAGTGCCCTTATGTAACCCTTATATTTCAATCGATTCTAATAGTGCCATCACCATCTACCATAAATGGAAATATTAATGTATTTATGCATCATACATAACTATAGGTATATCATTTTTTTTGGATCTAATGGCATTAGAAGATGGTCATAACAAGCTGTGACAAATACCATCTAATTAGCCATGATTGCTCTTGAAGAAGCATATTATGTTTAACCTCTAAATCTCTCTAATGTTATATAAGGGTTATTCAAATAGAGATGGAGAACATAAAAAATATGACCTACCTCAAGAATATTATGATGGTCAATTAAATCATGTAGGTTACCGCACCTGCCATTGCGATGACCCACCTTTTTTTCTAATAGAAAAATGCTTTTTTTTTTTTGGTTTTGAGAGGGAAGGAAAGGTCTTATTGTATAAAAAGGAGCCACCACCTAGTACTATGATCATTGAGAACTCTAACTGGTTTGCAAAATTTTAAGGTAAGAGACTGGTTATGCTAGATAAAATATACTATCACCCTAAATCATCATACTTAGGTAAGTTGCTTTGCTACTTGTCTTCTATTCCTAATGGTTTATTATGCCTAATCTATAATGGTCTTTCTACATGGGTGATAATGAGTCTACTACAATGAGTTAAACGTTGCGTATAAGGTGAATGGTTAAGCCTATCCATTCTAAAGTCCATGTCATGTTTGCCACCCCTAATTGCTTGATGAATTGATATATTTACAACTATTTACTCCTGATCATAACCTGTGACCCATAACATTTTATCAAGCCATACCAATAAATAATTGGATGGTTATGTTATTGGGTTCATTAAAACCTGACCAAATCCTTGCTAAAAGTTTTGTTTATGCAATGATGGCTAATGAATAATAACTTATTGAGGCTCATTTATTTTATAATACTAGGGTTCACTCGCATCTTACCAAATGAGGTTTTATACCCTAACCCTAAATATCCAAATAGTGACCATTTTAGGTTCATCTACTTGGAAATAAGATATAGTGGCATAAATGTCCCTTTATAGACTAAGTTTAGGAAATGACCTTTATGGACTCATTGGACCTTAGTTGTGTTGCTATGTTTAATAATCACATTGAAATTTTTATTTATAGTGTTGCCTTAAATCAATGTTTGTACGCATCGGTCGATAAGACTTGTGTATGTATAAAAATTGCAAGCGAACAATTTAATTTTATTGTCACCTTAATCATTAGTATACAATCTTGAGGTTTTATAAAGGAAACTAATACTCTCAATTGACACATGGGTGCCATTGATGAATATTAGACTGAAATGCTTACAAATCATGAAGACTTATTTGTTGTTTGAAAACAAAAAGAACAAGGTGTTACTCCTCATTAACGTCTAAAGTAATAATTTGTTATAAGTCCATTACTCCAAACACTATGAGTGAAAAGAAACTTAATTTTTATAAATAAAGGAAAGGAATTGTTTTCTTTAAAAAAAAAAACAAAGGGAATGAAGTGTTACTTCTCATTAATGTCCAATGTAATAACTAGCTATAAGTCTATTACCCCAAACATTATCAATGAGTAACAAAGGAAAACTGTAATTTTTGTATGATTTAAGAGGAAAGGGAATTTTTTTAATAGTTGAAATGTCGGCCCATATAGGTTTTTAGTATGGACTAAAACCCAATAGACCTTGCAAACTTGCTCGAAGGCCCAAATGCATGTATGATGTTTCATTTTTTTTATTGAAAATTAAGAGGAGCAACATCCTTGGTAGTTTTAAATTCAAGATAGGAAGATATAAAACATAGAAAATAATGATAAAAAAAATGCCAAAAACACAAATTACAAGTTGCAATGGGTCTAGACCAGAATGCAATTTAAATAAAAAACGTTTTGAAAATGACTAGCTTAGGTAAAAGATAAGTCTTTTAAAAGACCTACTTTGGTTGGGGTTTAGGATTGACTAAAAAATTAAACTAGAAAAGACAAGTTAATAAGACCACATCAACAAATATTGCTTTAAATAGACAATAAACATGATATTTAGTCATAATAATATGTAAGCTTTCTAGATATAAGCATATGAGATAAAAAGACATGTTTTATTTTTCAAACCACAAGTCTTGACAAAAAGGATTATGGCAACATATTTAAGGTCAAACAGGCAACAAGCATTGAGTGGCACTTATAAATATTGAAACATTAAAACCAACACAATTTTGAGTCACCTTTTCAATAATTCAAAAGACTATCACAAGTTCTAAAAAAAATATGATACCAATGGTATCCTAACAAGCAGAAATACTCAAAAGAAAAACCACAACACTTTTACAAAAATTTAACCAAAGTCCCATATGGCCATATAAAGTCAATAAATAAACCTATGACAGTTCAAGCAAACAAATTTAAATGTTTTTGCAGGTCAAAATACAAGGCAACAAAATATGACTTCTTATAAAAAGATATTAACATCATTCCAAACGTATAAAGTCAATAAATAAACCTATGACAGTTCAAGCAAACAAATTTAAATGTTTTTGCAGGTCAAAATACAAGGCAACAAAATATGACTTCTTATAAAAAGATATTAACATCATTCCAAATGTACAAGGCCACACATTTAAACATGAAAAACAACAAGCAAAAAGAAACTTAAATAAGTAACAACATGAACAACAATTTATACTTAGATGGTCTGGCAAGGATTTGGTTGGAATGACTGTAAGGTAGGGCTCTTTAACAGTAATGATCTAGTCTCTTTCTCTCTCTTCTTCCCTACTTAAGACTTGATAAAATGAAGACTCAGAACCTAAAACCATAAGTTTCCTTTTGGTTTACCTCTCTTTATCTATCACTACTTTTAATTATCGTTTTTTTTTCTCTATTGCTATTGTTAATTCCTATTATCCATTTGTCTTTTTCTTCCCCCACCCCCCTTTTTTAAAACCTTAAAACTAGGGTTCTATTTATAGAGGAATAGGAAACAACTTAGGAAGACTCAGAAGATAAGAACTAGGGTTTCTAAGTATAAATCTACACTGTTGAAGCTTAAAACAAAAATAAAAACCATAGATTTTGGTAAAAGAACACAAAAAGGGACAATGAAAACTACAATTAAAAAGTAAAAGACAATGAGGTTAAGCTTGTTACTATGTAAAGAGAAACAACTAAATAAAAAATGATGCCAAGATCATAAGAGAACAACACTTAAAATTAGAAAAAAAAATAATGCCAAGATAATAAAAAAATGACTATGGTTAGTGAGGTTTGTTTGAGAAAATGACAAAGGTGTTGGGTATGGTTTCTAGTTTTTTCCTTAAAAAAAAAGACAAAACTTGGTCCCCAAATATCAATGTCTCTTTAGATTTGACCCTTCACAAGTTTTAATTATATAATATGGGATGGAATCGAAACTAAAAAAAAAATATTCAATTGGGTTATGGTCACAATCCAAAGCACTCTTTAACCTTTTTTTTTTAACTTTTTGAATTTGTCCTTGGATTTTTAAACCTTTAATTGGAGTCAATATTAGTTATGAAAATATTCAATTAAGCCTTTGATTGAATTAATATGACCTCTTAAATTATGTCAATTTGATAACTCTGGTCCTTGATCCTTTAATTATTTTAATTACAGTCAATTTTCTTTAATTGCACCCTTAATGTGCCTTAAAAATATGTCTTGTCTAATTAACCCTGAGAAATTTTAACCAGCCTAATTTAAAAACATACATACATATATATATATATATTTAAAAAATATATTAGGGGTAAAAAATAGGTACAATATAGGCCATATTTGACTAGTTGACTTATATATAGAATGATCTACATTAGAATAAGTTTGGTAATCCATAGGCATGTACACCTAAGAGGCATATCCCAAAAACTTCTACAATCACAAGCACTCTATTAGGGGTGTTTGGAATGAATACATCTCTTATAGGAGGATACTTCTTAGCATATCAAACACAACAAGAAACACAACCTAATCTGGTCATGATAACCCCTTATATGTCAACCGTTTTGTAGGCATACAAACAAACACATATTGGTCGGTTGTTGGAACCGTCAAAATATAATTCTGACTTTACAGTTTAAATAACGTTGTAAAAAAAAAGTATGAGTGGAAATAACATAACATTTATATCAAGTTATTCTCAGTTTCAGAACAAAAAAGAATATGTCCATGTTTCAAACTTTTAATATTAATTTTTTATTGAACAAATCTCTTGCTTTATGAGATTAATGCCAAGTATTTACAAATGATCAAATCAACGTGTCTTCTATTTTTGGGACCGATGTCAAACTTTTTTTTTATTGAACAAACCTCCTTTCAAGGGATTGATGCTGGATTTTTCACAAATAATCAATCCGATGCATCTCTTATTTTTTGGGATCGACGTCAACTTTTTTCAAGATGATTAAAAATAAAATAAAAAGAACAATTAGGATAATTAATGAAAATTAAAAAGACATATTTAGGAGAAAATACATAGTAAGGGTAACCTTTCATAAGAAAGGATGTTGAAAGGGTGGCATCGTTTTTCTCTTAAGCATAATTAATCCTTTTACCTGAATCTTTTGAACTAATACTAGCTTTCAAGATCCCTAGTTTCCTTTAGGCCCTCACTATAATGTCCACTGAGATGTGACACCATTATATATATGTGTGTGTGTGTGTGTGTGTGTTAAGTGAGCAAAATGAGACATGAAAAACACCACCTTGGTTAGAGACCAAGACAAGGTCTTTTTTGTGATCATATATGGATTGTCTCACAATCTGTATTAGCCTAAAATAAAGCTAGGTGTGAATTCAATTATTTAGTGCTAAGCATGAGAGTGTTTAAAGAACTCATATTAGAAACTTTAGAAATGACCATATCAAGACTTGTAAAATATTTAGAGAACTACATATTCTCATTTTTGTTGAATTTGGGTGAATGGATCTTTGCTTCCTCACCATGTGAGTCCTTAAGAATAATATTTTTAAAGTTTGTTCTCAATTAGCACCCTTAGCTACTTTTGGCTATATCATAAAGATGAATGATCAATATTTGCTACTTTAGTATGTCATTTATGATCATGATTGATTCGACCTTGCGGGATCAATGTTTTCCATTTTAGTATGTCATTATGATCATGATTGATTTGACCTTATGAGACATCACTAAGAAAACAATTTATCTTTATGATATAACTGGGAAGGGAAATTTTTTTTAATTATATCGAGGTACTATTATTGATAAATTTGGTTGCTACTAGGTTTACAACGTAATTTTGAGTACTGCATCAATAATATGTTTGTGAGGTTAGTAAAACTCTTGTTGAAAGACTTGAGTTATTAACTTATGTAATTTATAAAAGATTTAAGACACTATGAGTCACTACATCTTTCGGGTTGATGTCTTTATGCTGGCTCCAACAGGTTACTTGTGTAAAGCTTCTAAAATTATACGAGACTTAATAGTCACACTTTTCATTTATCTGTATGAACAATATTGACTATAATGCGATGTGAGGTATAAGTTATGAAAGGTCATCCCAACAACATACGTGTGAGAGATGTTGGACCTTTTGGGTCTATTTTGTATTTGGGTGTCCATGATTAGGCCCGATCCAAATTGGATTGAAAGAAAAGAAAAAGGAAAGTCAAATTGTCAAACAAATTGACATAATAAGAAGAAGTTTTATCTTATTAAGGTGAAAAAATCTCTCAATTATCCTTATTTAATAAGAAGAGTTAATTTTCTTAGTAATGACAATTAAAAACTAAGAGAATGTTTCTTTTCTAAATGGTTTGAGTTTTTGAACTAAAAAAACAAGCTAGAGAGTTCATGGTGAGAAGAGATTCTTCCTCACACAAAAGGCTTATATCAATATTCATATTGAAGAATTATTGAAGAGAGGAAAATTGTTTTGACTCGTGTCGTAAAAAAAAATCGTTGATGGTTCCTTTGTTGACATGTAAAGTAGTTTGTTTCAATCCCGATGAATATTTTTTTTTGGAGCTTGAAAGAAATGTCCAATTAACTCCTTGCTTCCGTTACGAATATATGTTATTCTTCAACATTGATACTAGAAAACAAGAGTTTTATGTGGGAGAGTTCTATAAATAAATATATTGATAAGGATGTTAAGGTATAATATAATTATTATTTTAAGATGTTTAGTGAAAAATCAAAATCTAGAACAAGCTATTTGTGTAACCATTATAGGACTTGTAAGAGAAGAAAATATCATGATTCATAACAACAACAAAAATATTGGATAAAAATGTTTTCATAAAGAGAGAGAGTTAGAAATTGGTTAGATATCAAGAGAGTTCTAGGAGAGCGTGTGTAAAAGTTATTATTTTACATGAGTGCCCACTTTTCATATTTTGGCATGTTGGATTTCAAAGGAACTCAAATTTCCTCCAACCTTTGTTTATAAAAAATAACATTAAAATTGATATTTTGAAAGTTTATGATTATTAGAAAGAAAGGGCAATGCACAAGTTAGAGAGAAGTATTAGTAGAGTGGCAATTGCAACTGATATATAAACTTCTAGCAATAAAAAGAGAGAGGCTCATGACTATAACAATGCACTTTATTGATGATGAGTGGAAATTGTGAAGTTGCATATTGAGATAAAATTTATTTAATATATGTTATTATTAGCTTTTACAATAATTTTGTTTCCATAATTGTTATCATATTTTAATTTGTGGTTTGCTTACGTACCATTCTCATATTAAAAAAAATGCTAGCTAAAGTTTTGATTGATTCTTTGATGGATTAGAATGTTAATACTAACTTGTCAACAATTACATTGGATAATTGCATAACTAATGATGCCTTGATACCTGAGTTTAAGGATAAATTACAAGTTAGTTCTTTGATATTAAATGATAATTTATTCATATGTGGTGTTGTGCTTATATTTTAAATCTAAAAGTTAAATATGTGTTAAAAATAATTAAGAGTGGGATTGAAAATATTAGAGATAGTGTACTTTATTAAATAGCTTCACCAACAAAAGAGGAAAAGTTTAAGGAAACAACCCATCATATTTGTATTTCTATAACCAAAAAATCAGGTCTTGATTACCTAATAGGGTGAAATTTAACATATTCAATACTTAAAACTGCTTTAATTTATAAGGATGTATGTGCTCGACCTAAACAACAAGGGTTTTAATATAAGAGTCCCTTACTCAAGTGTAATTTATGATAGATTGAAGTTGTTTTAAGAGGTCATTGAATTATTTTTTTAGACAAAGTATCCTACAACTAATTTGTACTTTTCTAAATTTTTTTTAGATTAGATTGAAATTGTTAAAAATAGTTTGTTTTCCATTTAAAGTAGTATAAAAATAATAGTAGGTATGTTGAATTTTTTTTTATATATAAATATTGGTGTTCCATTAGTGGGATAATAAGAGTTGCAACTATACTTGATCCACAATAATTTTGATTGAATTTTACCTTTGTAGAGTATATGGTGATGAGCATATGACTATCTTTGAGAATATTTACCACCTTTATTATGATTTGATGGATTTTTATGCTTCGAAGAAAAAAAGAAATAGTTTTCAATCATCTATATTTAATCATACGAGTGATACCTTTATTGATTCAAGTTGTAGTTCATTAGCTGAATTTGATAACAATTTGATGCAAATGAAAAGAGAAAAAAAATTTATATGCTAGAACTGAATTGGATCATTATTTAAATAAAGAGGTTTTGCAAAGAAATGGTGACTTTGATATTTTATCATGGTGGAAGGTTCAAGGAAAATATTCAGTCTTGCAATCCATTGCTAGGTATTTATTGACTATCGTTGTATCTATTATTGTTTCAGAGTATGCTTTTAGTACTAGTAATAGATTATTGAACCTGCATCATAGTAAACTCATTCAAAGACCACTTAAATATTAATGTGTGATCAAAATTGATTATGAGTTGTTGAAATTGAAGGTAATTTAGTAAATAATTATTTTTTTTTATTATGTTAATATACATTTCAACCATTTATTGATGTAAAATCCAAACTTCTATTATATATGTATTATTTTTAGATGGGGTGACACTAGATTCAGATGATTATGTTATCATATTTGATGACATTGATAGAGATGAAGGAAGTATGAAACTTATATTATAAAAACATATGAATTATTTTTATGACTTCTATGAAGACAACTTATGTATTAATCACCAACTATTATTTATGTATATTGTTCTCTTGTAAAATGACTCATTTATGATGTAAAAGGAAGATTGAAGTTCTATGAATGCTAAATGAGGATTTGGTTTCAATGGAATTGTAGTTGTAATTATAATAACAAATAGAAAATTTAATATGATGGTTTGATTTCAATAGAATTACAGTTGTGTTTATAATAATAAATAGATAATTTAATATTTTGGGATGTTTATTTCAAAACTTCTTATGGGAAATTGACTTAATCTTTATTTTCTTGTTGGAATGAATATATAGTTTATATATTTAAATCATTGCATATATCAGATTTGGATCGGGTAATAAATATCCAAAACTCGATTGGATCGGGTTTAGGGATCCAAAATCTGTACATATTAGATTTTGATTTGGATATAAATTATAGTTTTAGATTCGGATATGAATAATATCAAAATTTAATCCGTATATTACCATTCCTAATCACATTATTAAAGTAAGTAAGTTGTTTTTACTGGCTTTAGTTTATGATATCCTCACAACTCTTTTGCCATATTTGTTACCCTTCATGTTTTCGCTGCATATTGTTAAGACATGCTTGAGTAATTTATAAGGCGTGCGTGACTGTTGGAAAGAATGAAGATAAATAGAGTAATGGCAATAAGAAAAAGATGAAGAAATTGGAAGAATAAAGAGAGTGTTGTGGCTGTCAGGTGTTGTTCAGAAGATGCGGTAATGGTGAGAAGAATATGATGAAAAAGAGGGAAGAAATGGCGTGTCTGTGACCGTTGGTTTTCGTCGAGGAAAGGAAAGAAGATGTAGTAATGGTGGGAAGCAGAAGACGAAGAAAAGGTTAGAGAAATAGAATGAAGAAGAAGATCAGCTGATGCAAATAGAAAAGGCCCTCCCTCTTGTCGGTGAAATCAAATACAAACGTAGAAGGAAAGTCTTTTAAAAGCTCAAGATTTTCGCACGTAAAAATAAGGCGTCAAGTGGGATGTCAATTTGTGTGAAGACTTCACCTAACAGACAATCACAGTGGAGTAATAAATAGAGGAAAGAGTTAAGAAGATGCAAAAACAATTAATTAGTATCTCTAGATATAAATATATTTCTTCAGAAATGAAAATCATACAACAATGAGGAAAGAAAAGGCTGCCCCCACCCCACCCAAAGGTAAAACTGTGGGCTTTATTTCGCATTCCCAGGTATTGATAGCGCTGTCCAAAGAGAGAGCTGACAATTTGAAAGCCTCTTCAAAGCTCATCCTGCATGCCAGATAAAAACAATCATGTGGGGCCGATGATATTGGATCATAAAGGAGAAAGAAACACTTGCAATGATCAGACTTCCAGATCCAGGAGTCATCCAGCAATGTGGGCAGTAGAGTGAAATAACTGAACGATTCTCAGTATACTAAGCATTTGTTTTGATAGAAAAAACTATGTAAAATGTGGGAATCTAGCGATACAAGTCAATTGAAAGTGTTTTGTATTTTGATTTAATATGCTTGAGAAAGGGAAATTCAAGGCAAGATTGATTCTTACATGATAATCATCCATGTCCCGGGAGTAATGCTGCGCAAAATGAAACATTTTGATCAGAATTAACATCTATGCATAAAGCCATGCACTCGTAACTAGACACGACAATCATCATAAGGTACACAATAAACACCGAGTGTTTCAGAAAAATCATCAACACCAAACATCAGGTACTTTTCAGAGGGTTTTAACAACTATAAAAATCCAGGAAAGAGCCGAATGTCTTCAGCAAGTTTAATCAACATAGCCATGCAAATAGTAAAAGGAACAACAGTTCTGCTCACGAGCGAGTCGGGATGATGTTACTCTTGTAAGAAAGTATAAGGAAATCTGAATGACTAGAAAAATATTCCAAGCACATAGATTAAAAAGATTCAAGCACGTATACCCTTCTGTATTTATCTCTGTATCTATCTCGGTGGCGTCGATCATATCCTCTTTCTCTTCTCCTCCTTTCACCTTCCTCTCTTGCTCTTTGAGCTTCCTGTACATGTAAATTCTCGAATTACTTGGAAATATTCGATTATGGTAAAAGCTTATTGATGAAGCTCGGGTAATGTTATGAGCAAATAACCCAACAAATTACCTCATCCTCTCGAGCTTTTCTAATTTTTTCTGCTTCCTCAAAGGCCTCCTTTTCAATCTGAAATTACCAAAGAAAAACACAAATTAGCCACCACTCATCTTAAATGTAACTCCACAATAATAGAAGTCAGTGTTCTCCGGAAAGGGCCAAAGACTGACACACCTCCCTGTTAGCTAAAACTTCTTGAGCCACTTGTTTTGCATACTCTGGATCATCACAGACCAGAATATTGTCATAAACTGAGCCAGCCTTCACCTGCAATGACACCACATAATGTTACAACTTATCTTAGAAATAACAAAAAATCACATGCTGAATCATAAAGATAAAACTCATATCTAAATCAACAAAAAAGATGCTTAATCCTCACCTGCCAAACATCAATGCCGATGTATTTTATTGGCTTAAGCACATAAAGATCAGGGTCATCTTCAAACTCTGGTGACATTTACAAAGAAAGATATAATTAACTCTGGGGAGGTAAATTTTCAGGCAAGCATTACAGTTATTTACTTTCCATGAATGGCTGCATAAGGAATACCTGGATTATCAATATAAGGAATCTTCCATTTCCCTTTATAATTTGGGTTCTTGATTCTCTGTAGATAAGAAAACTTTATTAACAATGAGAATATGCATTTAAACTTTTCAACTTCTACCATCTAGAGGCCAATAAACACACCTTGAGTTTCCATGGTCCTTTATATGCTGGATTTGGTATCTTAGGTGATTTCCATAGACCACTCTCCTCTTCATCCCAATCATCAGGCTAATCAGGGAAACAAAATGCAATTATTAGCTATATTGATATATTCTGTTTTCCATAACAGTACTGCATACTATTAAAATAAAACGCTATTTAGGTGAAGCACATCAATTTTAGAGATGGCTCAGCATCAAAAGGCCAGGGATCATTCATATCCTCGAACTTCATCCAGACATTAACCCGTAAGTAACCCACTAACCTGTTTTGCTTTGGGGTCGGGAATCTCTTTTGGAATTGAATCATATCCCTGCATTATCAAGATACCCGAAAACAGGATTAAGTAATCTATTCACTACAATTACAATAACATCTTCTGTAAGAAAGAAAGAATAAAAGTTTTATACCTCAGGTTTGACATCATTAGGATCATCAATATATTCTCTATCATCCCAGTCCGCAGGCTGTTAAAAATGGGAATGAAATATGTCAGGATGTATACCCTCAAAATCTTCTAGCTATGGTGGAGGAGGACAACCCGATATTATTTCAATTTAACATTCTAATTCTTTAAGGATATGGAGTCTCTATGTATCAAACCTTTTTCGCCTTGACAGCTTTAATTTTCCGGGGAGGAAGTATATCCCAGTCTGTATACATGCTTCCAGAATCCCTTTCTCGACCATCAATCAGGATACTATAACTTGCATCAGGCCTAAGAACAAAGGTGTAGAAATGAGTTAACTTGTCCGTTTCACATTCCAAATCTTTCTTGATCGGATAATTCTGGCCCTGGTAGGATAGTATGACATGCAGCTTCTTTGTCTGACTGCCACATATATCAGGTCCAAACATAAAACTGCAGAAAATAAAATTTGATATCAATACAAATTTGTATGATAGTGAAACCAACAGGCAGGAAAAGAGGAAACAAAACACATTTCCGAGCATGAGGAAAGTTGACTAAAACCTTCAGAATACATGAAAAGTAGAAGGTGTCTGTCAAACCTACAGTAGCCCTAAAGTATTTTGACCCTGACTTCATAATGTTCAGCCATACAATAATCTTCCGTGTTGATATTGATTCTTTGTTTGCTTATTCATTTGTGCTCCTTCCCATGTAAATGGTTGAGAGAAATTAGAGATGGATGGATGGAATTTATAATTCTTTTTTTACCAAAACATATTTCTGCACAATTTATCTTTTTGTAAAGTGAATGTTTGTGATATGTGTGCAATTTGTACAGTATACAATTGAGAATTAGTGTGTGTTTGGTATTATAATAGCTTTTACGATTGCGGTTAAAAAAAAAAGGTTTAAAAAAAACACTTGTGGTTTAAAAACATATATGTTTGATTAAAACTATTGTATATTCAAAATAAATAAAAAATAGGTCTTCATGAATGAAAAATAAGTTATTCTAGCTTTTACAAAGCCTTCCCAACCAAATGATCAATCCAATTAACTTTTTTTCACAATGCAATATAGCAAAATGGGCAGCTTGAACACGAAGATATCTTATGAAGTACCACAAACAGATATTTGATCCATGTCTCAGATGAAAGAGAAAAGACATGGGGTGTAGATAATGTGAAATGTATCCAATAAGATTCAAACCTGTATGGAGTGTCTCCACCAAATTTCTTCTGGTTCACGAATCCAGAGAGAAGCTTGATGTAACCACCACCACATTCAATGTCCTGCTCAAGCCTTATAGAATACTGGAAGACCAGTGTTCTGTTCTTGTTGTTGAATTCCGGTATCTTTGCAGATATGGCAAAAAACCTGGCATCAGTAGTTGTCTGAATACCTACAAGATATCCAAATCAAGAGGTGAATAATCATCTACAAACAGCTGATTATTGTGAAATAAAAGGATTCACCAATTAAGAAACCAACTGAATTCTACATGCCATCATATATTCTTAAGCAACTGCTAGAATGTTCAAGGACAACCTTGTCAATAAGGTTCCTGAACAGCATAGGTGAAATACATGTGAGAAGAACAAGTAGTCCACTATTTTTCCTGCCACAGTGCCCTTTTTTGTGCTCTAATGGCTTTGTACTTTGCAAAATGAGTATGTAATTCATCAAATCCTATATGACCAAAAGTAGAAAAGACGATACCTTTGTCATCTGGATCTCCAGGCCACCTTCCAGCTTTGTGTTTGAAAGAACCTGCCAATCCTTCACTCCTCTTCCAATCCGATCTAACCCAACGGCTCTCCCAACCATCTTTTTCCAACACAAAATTACATTGATTAATACCAACCAACTCTTTGCATAACAAGGTAATCTTAAACTACGAACAATCACCGAATTATTCTCACACTTAAATAAGTCTTTTAATTAAGCAGGGGAGGTTCTTTTAAACTCTGCAGTTTACAATCTCTTTAGTTGAAGTCAACCCAGATAGCCTGTTGACTTCATTTTTATTTTTATTTTTTGCCCAGAAAAGTATTCACTGATTGCAAAACAAACAACACCCTCAAATGTCAGATTTTCTTTTCCATGAACAATTCTCAGCCACCAAATAGAAAACAAGAAAGAAAAAGAACATTTTACTTCAAAAAAATTAAAATAACACCACTTTACACCAACAAAGGAAATCACAACTTGAATTTACAGTAGAAAGAATGAAAGAAAAAGGGTATCATTTATTATCCAAATCCCACTTCAAATCCTAAAATTATTTAACAATGACAGCATGCAAGACCCCCAAAGAAAAGACAAAACAGTGAATAACGATTTTAACGGTTAACTAGAAGTAGCTAGCATTAGGATTGGATGCTAGCTGGTGACATAGCAAAACAGAGTAGTGAAAAAAGGTGGCAAGAAATTAAGAAGAAGCTACCTTCAAATCTCTCTTCAAAAATGATCTCTGAAACTGAGAACTGAATGACGCATAGGAATAACAAAACTTTAGTACTGATAGCTAATGCAAAGTCCGTCATTGCGGAAATGCTGCTCAGTGTTTAGTCTGCCTCGTCTTCGAAGCTCCAATTATAGAAGGACCCTCAAATTACTGCCCTTTATATTCTATTTATTCACGTCTTTGCCATTCCATGCAATTATGTATTTGTCTGACTGCGGTCTTGCCGTCTTAAGTGGGAGAGCTGGTGTGGATGTCGTGGTCGTGGGTCATTTGGATCATTAGTGATTATGTATTTTTAGATGTTTTAATATATTAATGTTAAAAATAAATTTAAAAAAATAAAAAATAAGTATTATTTTAATTTATTTATAAAAAGAGTATTTTGAAAAAAATTTTTGACTCAAACACCCCTATTTTGACCATCCTTGATGTAGTTTTATTTTATTTTTAAATGCCTTATTTTTTCATCTTATCTACTTTTTTTTTATTCTTGAATAAATAAAAAGTGAAAAATAAATTGGAAAAAGAAAACAATTTGACGAAATAACTAAGTTTTAAACATATTTAATAATAATATAGGGATTAAGTATACAGTTTTGGAAACCAAGAGGACCAATTGATTAATTTTGTTTTAATATAGGGAATAATTGATAATTAACTCGACGTCTAGTTGGATTTTACAAATTTGGGAAATTGCCCTGGTTTTGCTTGATTAATTACAAGGTGGCCTCACTTTTGTCTGACATTTTTATTGTTGCTGGCCAATCAGAACTGAGCATGACGTTGCACTGTCCAATTTCCAAGAAGAAGGAGCTCATTTCCAAGAAACTGCCATTAAAGCCGAGGTTTGTACAGGAGCAGCCCATTTCCTGGGCAAATGACTGAAATTGTAATTTTATTGAAAGAAAGGGCGATATTCTAAAAGGGTTGTGGGAAGAAAGACTTGGGTCGTCCCAGCTTAGTTGACCGACATTTTCATTGACCATTTCTAAGTCTTCTTCTACGCCCCCTTCGCTTGTAGTTTGGAAGGAAGACCACAAAATGATGCATTGAGAGATCAATTTGGCCAATTAGATTTCAGGAACCACTCAATTAGCCAATTAGATTTCAGGAACCACTCAATTAGCTAATACTTTAATATTATTGTATGATATAAGGACTACGTTATTAAATGTTTGTATTAGAAATTAAAAAAAAATAGTAATTATAGATATTGACAAGTTAGATATTATAAAATATATTATTTAAGATAAAATATATTATAAAGCACAACAAATACTGAAGATACAATAAAATCTTTAAAATATACTTTTTATTTCTTTCTTTTTTATTTTTGAAATATTCCTTAATCTTATTATTTTGAAAGAAACATTACAAGGAATTTTTTAAGAAACTAATATTAAATATTAGTTAAAACACATATTCATTAGGCTATTTTAGGGGATAACAAATTATAGAGTGGAAATAGCACCACCTATAAAAAGTGTCATTAATGTGTTTGTTTGTTACTTAATAATAAATTTAATTAATGAAAAATTTAATCAATGAAAAAAATCAAAATATTATTTTCATCCAAATTTATTATATTACTACTATATAATTATATTAATTGTATCAAGTAAATAATATATCTACCATTAAATGACTTAACATATTATATCAATTATTTTGGTATGAGATTAAAATCATCAAATATAAATCAAATTTCCAAATTCATATCTTAACAAATAAATATAAACTAATTATCTAAGACATTTGTGTTATTACCACAAAAAATAAGGATATATTAGTTGTCATAACATATTTTTTTCCACTAATTTTTTAAACATTTTTCAAAATAACACAAAATATTCCAAAAAAATATATATATTTGATCAAATTTAACAATTTTCTAAATTTTTTGCATATTTTATTTTTGATTTTGAGCAAATAAAAAATATAATTTTTTAACATAAAAAATATAAATATTTGCATTTTAGCCTAATTCAGGTTGGCCTTAAACCTTTAACAAGGTTAGGCTTAAATATTTATGTACCTATTATTGTACGAGATAAAAGACAGTTTTTTAACATTCTTTATTAAGTCCACCTTATGTGATAAGCCAGTTCATTTTGAGTGTTTTACAGGCTTCACAATGTCTTCTTCAAGCCTAAATATTTGGCAAACCTTAACCCTAAACATCAAAACTCATGGTTTTGAAATGATAGAAAGATGTGAAAACATTGTCTTAGTTTATAGAATATGTTATAAGAAAATGACCACCATAGTCCCTAATTTAAGATCAATCCAGAGATATTAAGTTCAAATAAAGAAGAAACAATGTTATTTCTATATGATACTATCTAACAATGTGATTTCAAAAACTGTCCACTAGAATCAGGTCTCTTTATCATAATCTTAAACCTTAGTTGAAGTCATTCCCCGTAAAAAAAAACCTATACAACTTGAAAAGATAACCCAATTTATTGATGGGGACATTGAGATTAAATTCTTCTTTTTTAGAAAAATTGTTCTTAGTTTAGATGAAATCTCTTCACGACACTCCACTTCATTCATTCCTTTATAATAGGTTGAAAATGAACAATATAATTGGACTAAAACAATCTGGTGTACAAGTTAGCGAACCAAAATATAAGATCGACCTTGCTAGTATAATAACTTTTAAGTCAGACTTTGACCCATAACAAAAAACTATGTTCTTTCTTACAAGGTTTAACATGGGCTATAATATAACCACTCGTAAAAAGAGTTTTGCACTTCTAAACAAGCTTCTAGCTAAGATGTTAGAAGCACTGCAAAATGAATATAAGAAAGAATGGTTTCTAACTAGTATTAGTCAGCAAAAAATAAAAGTTTTATGTTTAGACCTTTCATGATAAATTTTTATATTTAAAATCACACTCAAACTTCTTTTATTGTTTAGAAGAAGGATTTATAAGAAGAGAAAAAGATTTTTCAAACTTCTCTAATTCTTCTACCTTTGCAGTTATTAAAGTGACTTATTAATTGTACATTGATACCTCGAAAGCTATTATCCAATCCATACACCTTTTAGAAACTTCTATTGTCCTAGAAAAAAAAATGATCATTATTGCTCCTTAAAAAAATGTTGTTAAGGATAAAATCCTTAATTAGATAGTTTAGAAAAATAATTATTCAAACCATTGTCTCCAATCTATTAGAAGACAAATTGATAGAATATAAGTATTGTTGAACCAAATAGAAAGCGAATCATAAAAAGGGAAAAACTTCCAAAACAAATGACTATGTTTTTTTTTTAAATCATGCACTCATTATTAAGAAATTCAACATCACATCTTCTTATAATGAAGATTTTTTTAATGAGTTAGTCACTAGGCTATAGAAACTAGAAGTTTCTAATCATAAAAGTATGACTGTAATAAATGTCTTTGAAAAAAATGATCAAATTGATCAACTTAAAAAAAATATTCTTATCAAAATAAAAGACAGAGACTATTTCAGTCCCTTTAGAGGTAGTTACTAAACATGATGTAGTTAATAAACATGACATAGTTAATACACTTGAGTATACCATCACCACTTATTTTATTAGCACTAATGCATTACAATTGGACAGGTCTTATAAGCAATTAATTAAATTTTATTGTCTAACTTTGTCTCATTTTAAATGGTAAAAAAATGTATTATTCTCAAAAGCTTTAACTAGAAAAGATTGTAATATTGATTATTGGAAAGAAAAGTTCTTACCGGAACTTTCCACTGTTTTCATTGATTAAATTCAAAATAGATTAAAAGGTCAATTTAGAGAAATTATTCTTTACTCATAGTTTACCTATGATAAATTTACAGCATAAGTAGTTAATAAATGAGTAGCTCTCTATAATGATATCAAGTTCAAAAGGCAGTTTGAAAAGTACAAGAAATATAATAAACATATTTTACAAGATTTTTATGAACAAATAGGCTACCCCTCTATGAAAGACCCTTGTAAGGAAAAGAAGAAAAAAAGAGAAAATATATTTCTTAAGAGACACAAAAAATATCCTTTTAAAATGAAATTTCCTAAAAAAAGGTCTAATAAGACCTCTAAGTAGTTAATAAATGAGTAGCTTTCTATAATGATATCAAATTTAAAAGGTTGTTTGAAAAGTACAAGAAATATAATAAGTACATTTTAGGGAATTTTTATGAACAAATAGGCTACCCCTTTTTAAAAGACCCTCATAAAGGGAAAAAAAAAAGGAAAAAAATATGTTTCTTATAAGAGACACAAAAAATATCCTTCTAAAATGAAGTTTTCTATATAAAAAAAAAGGGTCTAATAAAACCTTTAAGATTTTTTCTTCAGGAGTTAAGACTTCTAAAAAGACTGTTCCAGTTTGCTATATATGTTGCAAACCTAGATATTATCAAAATAAAACCTAAACCCTATGCGCGATTCTGATTAATGAATCAGAAGGTAAAGATTTAAGCCTCAAAATAATTTAGAGATTTGATCTGTCATATGATGAGTTGGATTCTAACAATTCTACTTCCTCTAAATCACAAACTTGTAAAAATGATTACGATTTTGATGGTTGCATCACTAAAAGCTTTTTTTGGTATGAGTATAAAAGTGCTTATAAATAAAGAAAGTTTTATGTTAGACTTTATAGATAGAATTCAAGACCCAAAATAAAAACAAGATCTCCTTGAAGCCTATCTCAAAATTATAAATCCTAAACATCATATTGCTAAGGCTTATCAAATATCAAACTACTTGCATCCATATCTATCATGTCAGAATAAATCTCACCCTTATACTTTTTGATGGAAAAAAAATATTTAACAGTATTGGGTTACCCTTATTTCTGCTATTAACTTAATCCACTTAGTTTTGTATGGGTTATGATGTGGTTCTATTGACAATTTGAATTTATTTGTGGTGTGCTTATTAATAATATCTTCATAGCTTCCATTATCAATAATCAAATCATTAGTGCTTATATATTATTTGAATGCTTATGTGAAATATTCTTTTATGGAACATATATAAATGAAAATTATATACAAAGTCGAGGCATACATAAAAGTTAAGGTAAGTAGCTTTACTTAATATATATGAAAACATATTACTAGCATTTATATGTTATACAAGCTTTGTGATGATTTAGATAAGATTTAAAATAATAGAATCATTCAAGGAAATTATCAAAAAAAGCAAGGTATGGATGCATGAAGTGATGCAATCATGGTTTTCAATTTCAAACAAAAAACTTGACGCGATAACGACTTTCAATTTGAAAGATCAAAATCTTGTAAAGAGGATTTGCCAAATAACTTTCAATTTGTTTAGGAATCAGTTTATATACCTACAAAGCCTAAAAAAAACTAAAAGTCTAATCAGTCTAATACCTAAACCGGTCTAGTTAATTTTTCCAGAAAAGACTTAAGGACACAAAACAGAAGAATTGGTATAGTAAATTTAAAAAACAAGTCATTGTTTTGAGAAATAGTCTACTCTTTTTCTAGAAATTATAGAATTTTCCAAGCATCTTCAAAATAGTCTAACTTGCTTTGACAATAGTTTAATTGATTCTCCTGGATAGAAATATTTTGAAATGTGAGCCCAACGACTAGTTTGATCTTTTAGTCTTATAAATACCACTCTCTTCAGGAAAATGATTAAGATCATCCAATGAAAAAAATCTAGGAGTCTTTTTTTTTTAATTTTAATTTTATTATTAACTCTGCCTTCTTCTCCTTGTGAAAAAAATTATCACTCGTAATAGTATCTCAAGTCTTAATCATTGAAAAAAAAAAGTTAAAGACACAAAATAGGATTAAAAAATCATGAACCATTCATTGAAGAAGATACATGGATGTGATGCATGCCTTTTGCTAAGTTCAAAACAACTGAACTATACAAGACATTAACTTAGTTTTGCAGCTTCTTTGCCATCATCCACTTGATTCTGACGATTCACATCTAGACCATCACCACATTTAATCTCACATTCTTTTATACATTTTCCTAGATCAATTTAAAGCTTGCATTTTGGAAGACAGGGAGTAAAGCAGTCTGAAGCAGCCATTCTCGCATTACACAGAATCATCAACACTAGCATCAGGACCAGGAGAATGCTTGCCCAAATACCCTTACCCTCCATGCCGATCTCAATCAAAATTTATTTCCCTCAGCCTTTAAATCTTTGTAGTTAGGGCTCTTGAATCCTTGTACACTATATATATATATATATATATATATATATATATATATATATATAGCGGAACGAGTGATTATATTTCAACGAATATGGACATAAATCTCACAAATCTCGATTTAAATGAAATGAAAAGGATTGAGTAATCATTATAGGCTGAATGAAGTCGTTAGGTATATCTCATCGAATATCGATATAAATGGAAGGCAATTTCACAGATTCTAAATCTCGATGTCAATGGAAGGAAATGGGATGTTTCCTGTATGATTAGCAATACAGTTAATATACTAGCAAACAGGAGAACAAACGGAGAAGGGAGCAGCTGTTGACACTCCCCAATATACTAGTCATTAAATTCTTATTAATGAAAAGTTCTTATTGATAACTAATTACAAATATCTAAAAGAAATCCTAATAAAAGATGTAAAGAATATAAACTCTAAACAAAAATTTGTTAGATGAAAAAAAATTCTCTTTATATTTGATTTTGATATATAATATATTACAGGAGAAAATATTCGTCTTCCTGATTTTCTGATTAGAGAATTCTTACAGGAATCATAAACTAAAAGCAATTTAGAGGTCTTTAGAATTCAAAAGATCTCCAAATCCTTGGCATATTAAAGGATCACATGTAGTCTCTTCTAAAAAAAAAAGACTTTAAACTATCCAAAAAAGCTTATGAGCTAGCTCTTCCTCCTATCAGCAATAATAAAAATTTATACCCTTTCATTCCATAAAATGTTTCTAGCATTTTAAGATTGAAAGATCTTCGATTCCTTCTTTAACCTCACAAATGGTGGTAACATTGCTCTTATCAAAGCACTTTCTATCAGTATATGATAAGAAATGGGCTATCTATTACCAAGAGCTCTTATTAGAGACATGATCAATTTTTGTCAAATAGATTCCTAAAAGTAGAAAAGATTGGGCTTATTTTAAGCTTCTAATTAACGAAATTATTACTCATGATGAATAGGGCTCTAATCCCCATATCTTCATATTTCTTGCTAACTATCAGTTTTTACCTAAAACTTCAGTTACTTTGACTATATCAATGTCTAGAAAGGAGTCCTGACACATGATAACAATGTTGGTAAGCATAGTTGATTCATCCAGTTTCAGCTATCTCATAAATCTCAAATCTTTTCATAATAGTTTCAAAGCTAATACTATAAATGGGGAATCTTCCTGATCCAAATGTTAATTTCTATGAAATCTTATTTGGAGAAACATCTTAAGGCTAATAAGTCTATTTTAAAGCTGATTAGTTTTGTGAGCCATTTTCAGGTCCCTGGATAGTTAAATGGGATTATAAAGTCTCATATAAGGTTGAAGACTAGTTTGTCTTTACTCACACTACCTGAATCGTTATTAGGAGAACATTTATTAAATGGTGGGATAAATTCAATTTCTTAGATGATTTAGGTATTTTTCACATAGAATATCAATTCTCTCCACAAAGCTCAAGATCTCTAAACTTAAAAGAACTTTATAAAGACCCTCTCCTCATCTTCGAAGCAAGAGCTCAATAGATCTTTGTTTAAAGCCTTTAAAGAGATTAATGAGCATAGTTTGTACCAAGACTATTAAAGATCCTTTTGAAGATAATAATGACGTCATGAATGAGCTTAGCACCCACATCGCGCTTAATTGATGCCGATTAGACTTTTCAGATCTTATAAAGTTTGTTGTCACTTTGTTATAATTTTGATCACCAAAAAATATATGGGTCCTAAACATGTGACATAATCTTTTGCTTTTCTATAAGGTTGTTAGCCACTTGTTTAGGCCTTATTTTTTTTATATATAAATTCTTTAGCTAATTGTTTAGACCTTATCTTTTAGTTTAGTAGTTTTAATGTTGTTTGAATTTGAAGACCTATATAAAGACCTTTTTAGTTTGTAATGGGCCAATTGTTTAGACCTTATCTTTTAGTTTAGTAGTTTTAATGTTATTTGAATTTGGAAACCTATATAAAAACCTTTTTAGTTTGTAGTGTTAATGTTATTTTAATTTGGAGACCTATATAAAAACCTCTTTAGTTTGTAATGGGCATCAAAGAATTAAAAAATTATCTTTTCTCTTGTAACAAAAAAAAAAATCTCTCTTAGATAAGTCTCCAACTTTTTCGGTCTGTAATTGAAATGTAAGTTAAACCTTTCCTTCTTTATTTTCGTTTTTTATACCTTAGTTTTCATCAGTTTAATATTTATTGATCTTGTTTTAGATTTTGAAGTGAAAATAATACCACCCGTAAAAATTCTCAATAATTTATCATTAATGTGTTTGTTTCGATACTTAATGGTAATCAACGAGAAACTTAAAATATAATTATTGTCCAAATTTATTATATTACTATTATATAATTATATTAATTATAGGAAGTAAATAACTTGTCTACCAACAAATGACTTAACATATTATATTAATTATTTTGGTATGAGATTAAAATCTTGGAGATATAAAATTAATTGTCCAAATTCATATCTTAACAAATAAATACATACTAATTATCTAAAATATTTTTTGTCTTAAGATATTTTTTACCACTATTTTTTAAAATATTTTTCAAAAAAAATTCAAATATTCCAAAAGAAATGTATTTTTGATAAAATTTGGCTATTTTCTAAACTTCATATATTTTTAACATTTTTGTAGATTTTATTTTTGGTTTTGAGAAGATAAAAATACAATTAGAAAGATCGGTTGTGAGCCAAGAAACAATAACCAAGAGCAGAGAATGAAACAAAAAGCGTGTTATAAAAATAAAAATCAAGAAAATTAAAAAGAGAAAGAAGGAAAAAAAATAGATATCCAAATTTTCATATCTTAATCCTATATTAGGATTTCTTCTAAAATTCTAACCAAACAAGCCCAAGTAAGGATGACCTTAAAATGTTTTGTATTAATACATCAATTTCCCTTCCTAATAGCGGGAATACCATTTAAATATGAAAAGATAAAAAGACCTTTCTAAAATAAGAAGCTAGCTCCTTCTTTCCAAAAAAAAAACAAAAAAGCTCCTTCTCGAGCCTTAAAAAAACCGACAGCCTAACTTCTCTAAAGGTAATTAAAGTAAAAAAAAAAAACTCACTCTTTTGTAAAGCCTTGTTTGTTTGTTGAAAAATAATTTCCTTTTGAAAAGTGAATTATTTTCTGATATTTGGTAATGTAATGAAAAATAAGTTAGAAAACATTTTCCAGTGTTTGGTTATGTCATAGAAAATGAGCTGACTGGAAAATAACTTATTAATAATTTATTTTTCTCAAGTTTATTAAAATAATGAGAAACAAATCTTACAAATTAAAAATATGAATGAGAATGAAATTGAAAAACAAAATATAATTTCATAAATTATCTCAAATAAAATAAATAAAAATCAAAATAATAAAGATCAAATCTAAAAAATAAAAAATAATAAAAAATTAAAAAATTAAAATAATAATAATTAACATTTCATAAATTATTTCAAATAAAATAAATAACAATCAAAAGAATAAGGATCAAATTTGATAGATAAAAATTTCAATAAAAAAATGATAAGAAAAAAAACAAATAACAATTATAAAAATGAGGACCAAAGTTAATATAAAAATTAAATTTTAAGAGATGAAATTGAAAAATAAATATTCAAAACAAAATATATATAACAATCAAAAGTTTTAGGACCAAATTTAATATAATCAGCAAATAATATGACATTTTTAAATTTTTCACAACTTCCGGAAAGTGTTTTCCGTCCAAATTTTCTAGAAAAACACTTTCCTGGAAACCAAGTCAAATTTCCTTTGACCGGAAAATATTTTCCGTTAACCAACTTTCCTAATAATAAACAAACACAAGAAAGTTTGGAAAACAGTTTCTGAAAAATCACTTTCCGAGAAACAAACATAACCTACGTAAAAGAGATCATTCCAGATGAACAAGGAACCCAATGAATCATTACATTATTGTTTTTTTTTGCATTATTTTGGCTGACATTTTCCGGTGTAACTTTACTTCTTTTTATAATGGTCCAGATCCACTTCACTTCTTTCTATTTGGTCTGGATCGCAAGTATCCTTGATGGGCAGAACCTGAAACCTAAGCCTTGAAAAATAAGAAAAATAAGAATTGAACATTTAGTTGCCCCGGAATACCGAGATACACATTTTCTCCATCGCAGGGAGCATTTAATCAGGAATGTCCAAGCACCTAGAGGGGTAATGACCTCCAAAATTTTTTATTCAAGATATCAGATAGACATGAACAACTAGTGTCAACCAGTAGTTTGGTTCGTTGGACCATACAACTACAAGTCCCTTCCACTAGAAGAGCAAGCATGCCAGTCACATTCTGAAACAATCCTCTTCAACCAGAATTGAGGGAAAGATAAACCAACTCGAACATGGAAAGTAGGTACCAAAATATGATGTTTAATCCTGCAGCTAATCACTGTAGCAAAACGAAAAAAATAAAGACGATAGGGCTCACATTGTACCCTACTTCGCTTGAGGGTGTGACGATATGAAGTCAATGGCAAGACTGATGGAATTGATCTTGTCTGCTTCATTATCTGGGATCTCAAACTGAAACTCTTCTTCAAGGGCCATCACAATCTCCACACTGTCTAGACTATCTAACCCAAGATCATTCTGGAAATGGGCATTTGGTGTAACCTACAAAAGTGAAAAATAAATAACAACCAAAATCAGATCCACATAGAAGATGGTGTTATGAATCTACAAGTTCTTTAGCCCTTCTCCCTTTGTGGCAATGAAAGCAAGTATCCAATGAGAAATTACAAGTGAGATTCTTTAGGAAGAAATGCGGGAAAATACTATGTGCTAAGAATAGCCTTTACATTTCTTATTCAAATCTCAGTTCTGTATTCCACCATAAGGAAAAGGGGGTAAAATAATTACGAATATGAATGAAGCCTCTACAACAAAGCAATAAAAAAAACCATGCCAAAAACTCATTTATCCTGGCAACAAAATTCACCAACCTAACACACCAGTGGAAATGGGGTGAAATAGCTAAGGATAGGAAATCAAAACAGCGAGCCCATGTTTGTGCAGAAAAATATCTGGATAGAGTCTCCAACATAACTCAAATTCCTAAATTAGACATGCAACCTTCATGCACTCCTACAAACTAACTCAGCAAATTCTAGGGCATCAAACATTCTATAAAGATTCACCACTTCCATTCAAAAAACAAAGTTCTAGTTGTAATTAATTAACATGAGAAATTGCTATGCCATCAAAACTTTTAACATAGCAACATCGTCGTTGACAATGATGATGTAGAAAATAATGCAATCTAAATCTCAGACCAGAGATCATTTGGTGCAAGAACCCAATCTATAAGCTGGAACCCATTGATAAATCAGGAATTTTCAAGGTATCAACACTTTGATTCTAAGAACATCATTATGACTGAGACTGAGTGATTATGAACAGCTGCACCACCATTCATGTAGCAGACTACTACTAGCGATTTTGATAATAAAAAGTGGCAAAGAGAGCAAGGACAGACCCACATCATGGTGCAAAAAACAAACTTAAAGGTAAGGACCAGTGGCAAGTAGTGATCCAACATTGTACTCCTTCGTTTTGGGCTAATATTCTTTATGTGATATTTGCAGATCAGTTTTCTTCTTGACAACAGACTGGTTGAAAAAAACTTATTATCACATAATTTTGAAGATTGAAGATCAGAAGACCCTACTACCTCAATGCAGAAAAGTACGTCAAACCTTAACATGCATTTAATCTAGAGTGTCAAAAATTCAGCCCAAGTCAGCATTGATTGCCTTGATTAACTCAAAGATTACACGAGTAATAAAATAAACATTCACATAAGAATAAAAGCACTATATCTGTCTTGGACAATCAAGATGTACTAATCTTCCAACACCATTTTAATGAAGCTTATAATTTCTCCATGAAGCTTTTGCTCTACCGTAGCAAATACAGAACACAAAGCTCTACTGCACATTCGCATCAGATTGTCGACTTTGCAATGAACCATAAAATCAAAACAGCACAACAGAGAGTATTACAAGTCACAACACAAATAAATCAAACTGCCCTTTTGTTTGGTTCCTGAAAATATTGGATTAAGGACTTGAACAGTCTGAAAATCATAACCCTAAACCCATTTAGTTTACACTTGTTCATTTCTATTGAAATTGAAAACATATTAGTACCCATTTCACTCTCAGCTTCCAATCATAGCCCTAAACCCAAAAGAATAAAAAAATGAAGGACCAACACATCTAATCTATTATTCTTTAAAAAGTAGCTGGTATTAATCTGATAACTATTTAATAACATCATTTACCTTGGAAGGATCGACTTTCTGGAAGTTCTTGACAACATTGACGACTCGATCGGTGACCTCAGACTTGTCAAGGAAGGTGCCTCTAACTTCCTCGGAGAAACGGCGGCGTATGGAATTGAAGGAGAGACCGACGAGGCCGTTGTTGTTCGGGTTTCGCGTGGTAGGCATGGCCTGTACCTTCACTCTCAGGTACTTTAGCAAAGCTCCTCTCGCCGCCATTTTACTCCTTTTCTATTCTGTTCACTGCTACAAATTTCTCTCACACACACTCTTGCCTCTCTAATCAAATAAGCAAATATTTCAATCGGCTGCTTTCTTACGGTGTCGTATTTGACGGAAGATAATTGTTTTTTCAGGGATTATCTATTTCTATTCTCTTCTCTTCTCTTCTCTTCTTTTTTTTTATAAAACAAAAATATTATATTAATTATCCGAAAATTTAAATCCTGATCGATGCCGTTTCCTATTTTTCCTTTTCTTTTATAAAATTATTCTTCTTTATTATTTATTATTTATTGGTTATGCTTTCTCAAACCTCTGTATATTTTAACTTTTATCTCACTAAAGAAATAGTTTGCAAATCAATTTTTTTTTATTTGGTTTAGTTTTTTTGGTTTTTAACCTATTTAAGAGTTTTTTAAGATTAAAAATAAAATTATTGAGGTGCATTAAGTGCTTTTTTGTTGAAAAATAATTAAAAATAAGCTTTTAAATTAAAAAAATTGGATAATAATTTTCTAATCACAATTGATAAACTAGAATCTTTATTAGTAGATTATAGGTCTATTTAAGAGTATAATTGTTGTTGTTTTTTAAAATATTTTCATACTAAAATGTATTAAAATGATATTTTTTTATTTTTAAAAATTATTTTTAAAATTAGCATATCAAAACAATCCAAAATATATATAAAAAATAATATTTAGTAAAATAAAATTTAAACTTTTTAGAAATGCGAGTACAATCCTATTTTCAAATCGTCACTATATATTATTTACTACAATAAATAACATGTCATCACATCGCATTATTTATTTAATTTTAAAATAAAAAATAGATTAGTTAATGTTTTATCTATCCTATTAAATAAAAAAAAGTTTTATGTGCGAGTATGGCTTTGTAGGCCTAAGCCTAACATGTGTTTGAGCTTTTTTATATTGAAACAATTGCTCTCGCCAAACTTCCAAGCCCAAGCATCTTTTTTTTTTTTTTATGTTAGTCCTTTTATATTTTTCTTGAATTTTAATTAAAATTCATTCTAAATAAAATAATTAAGATTATATTGAAAATATCATTCTATTAAATACCATTTTATTTTGCTAAGATTATAGCATTTGTTTTTTTATATTATCAATCATTTTGTTAATTACTAATATGAACTTAATATGCAAATTAAAAAAAAAGTGATTAGGAATATTTAATAAGAAAATTTATTTTTTTAATTTTTCCTTAGATTAATTTTTTCCCTATAATTTTATGTAAAAAATAAGATATTATTTTTATTTTTTTAATTAATACTTGTTTTTTAGATGATGATATGTCTTTTTATAGAAAAAACAAAACTTCTGATAAAAAAAATATTTTTAATAAAAAAAAACGCATTAATAAGAAAATATAATGTAGATTAAAGAGTAACAATTTTTTACCACTTATTTAAAATTATTAGTTTTTTTTAAGTGCTTTAATTTCTTCACTTTTAATTCAAAAAACATGCTACTAATAAAAATACATGAATTAAAAAATAGTAAGTAGTTTAATAAAATTATTTTAAAAAAAAATAAATCATAGTATTTTGTACAAACCTCTATTTTAATTGTAAAAGAACTAACTAAAAGTTGATTTCGAAAATTACTCCACGAGATCTCGAGGGTTAATAACTAGTATATACCAAACATATTTCTCAATAATTAACCATGCCATAAGTTACAAGAAGTCTTCCATTAAATTGGCTTTCTTAGTCGCACTCTTGGTTTTGATTGCTAGTAAGTAACTCAGTTGAGTTAATTTCTAACATAATAAAAGAATATATTAATATTATGAATGTATTTTTAAATATTTTTTAAATTAAAACAGTAAGTATGTTGTTTATGCTTGACAAAATAAATTAAAAAAATAAAAAAGTTGTTAGTGCTAATTAAACACTAAAATAAAAGGTTAATTTCTCTACTAAAAGTAAAAGAAAGATACATATAAAAATATTTAACCCTAATTTTTCTTTTTAATTTTGATGTTTTTATTTATTTTATCTTCAAAATTATTTTTTCCATGAATAAATAAAATTTATTTTTGTAAATACATCATACCAATACAATTTATTTATATAAAATACAAAACTAAAAGATAAATATCAACAATCTATTAGAAATATTATAAAATAAAAATAAAAATAAAAAAGATGAACTAAACAATATTTTTTATAAATAATAGAGGTGATATTAGTTAAAATTTAAATAAAAAAATAAATCTAATGTAAAGGAAAAACATATAAAAAAAGGAAGGGTATCAATTAAATTTAGAAGAATAAAAACACAAAAGCCAACAACCCAAAAGTCTAAACAAGTGATACGATCATCAAATGATTGATGTCTTCTTTCAAATATAGGTTTGTCAAAGTAATGAATAATCTATCAAAACTAGAATTGATCCATAGGAAGATTAATTATATAAAACTATAAATAATAAAAGAAACAAAGTTGAGAGAACCTTAAGAAGTGATATTAATGTAAAGATTAAACATGGATAAAACAATTGTTAAGTTTAAAGGATTCACTAATAATATTTAAAATAAGTATACTTCAAACTCTTTTTAT
>Ga0325405_1000163_pt1 | contig 63032 bp, 27 predicted proteins | sample PopdelMetagenome_21_FD_205663 | JGI IMG/M metagenome (GOLD analysis project Ga0325405, IMG submission 205663) | Populus deltoides microbial communities from Bellville, Georgia, United States - Xylem-Control-R2 | ecosystem: Host-associated > Plants > Phyllosphere > Stem > Wood/Secondary xylem...
TATTTTTTATCATGTAATTAAATAAAAACTAATTTAAAAGAATTATTAAATCTACTTGGATCCATGACCAATGTGGATTTAATAAGTTCATTTTTTTACTAGTGTGTCGACTTGGATTGATCTAATATGTTGTCATTTTAATATTTAAAAACATGTTATCTTGAAATTCTTTTAAGTCAAACCACGTCCTTACAATTCAAATGTTGAGAGCTAAAATTGAAAAAAAAACTAAATCTAAAGGGTTATATTAAAAAAAATATTTAAATCAAAAAATTTTTCAAAGTAAAACAAATAGAAATAAAAAGAATAAGGATTAAATTTAACAGAAAAATAAAATGAAATTAAATGATGAGTGATAAAATTAAAAAATAAATTCAATTAAAAAAATTAAAAATAAAATAAATAAAAATTAAAAAAATAAGTACCAATTTAATATATAAAAAACTTAAATGAGAATGAAATTAAACGTTGCACGTGCTGTCCTAACACATACACACCAGTCCTACAAACCACCATTTAAGCATTAATAAACGTTGCACGCCAACACTCACGTGTAGACATGTGCGACACAGGTGTCTGTTACTTGTTTCATCAATATTTAGACTATGTTTGGGAACGCGGCTGTGGCGGCGTTCCCAAAAATTTTAAAATTTTTTTTATTAAAATTGAATATGGTTTGTATGTTTTGGATCGTTTTGATGTGCTGATGTCAAAAATGATTTTTAAAAAATAAAAAAAATCATTGGCATGCATTTTAGCACGAAAAGTTATTTGAAAAACACCCACAACCACACTGCCAAACACGCTCTTATTACCTATAAAAATATCATTTCCCCATCAATCTACCTAATTATAAGAAAAATAATATATCAACTAAACATGTTATTTAAATTTTCCAACACTAGGATCATAGATTTGTGTCATTGACACCTTTATCAATGAGTATTATACTATTAACCAAATGTCTGTTATGGCAGGTGCAATAGATGCCTAATTTAATATCATGGCCTATATTTCTATTTTTGCATCATGATGATATATATATATATATATATATATATATATATATACGTATTCATCGTAGCACTTGTTTTATTATACACTGGATATGCTATTGTTTCCTTGTTTTTTATGCCTTCTCCACACAAAGTCATGTATATGAGGCTTGTACCTTTGGATCATTGCATGATTATTTCAAGTCCAAATCAAAATTAATGGAGGAAGCCCTCAACATTTTGCTGGAATTTGAGTGAAAAATCCGGAATGATTCAAAATTTTAAGCAGAATGAAATTTATTCTACTTTAACCTCCAGAGTTATACAGCTCAATGAATTTTTAATAAAACTTTTGATCATATATATGTCAAAAACTAAGTTAATTCTTTTAATAATTAATTCAAATATATTGAAAATCATTGGAGTTTTTTTTCTCAATGTTCAATAATTGTTCAATAAAATTCACTCATAAGACTTTATAATTCACTAATATCATCTCGAAAGAATTATTATTTTTACTTTATTTTTAAGTTTTATGAGTTAATTTAAAAGATTAATAAAAATAATTTTTTTTAAAAAAATATCAGAACCAAGAATCACCATGCCTAAGTTGACCAGCCTAATACATTTACCTTATTCGATGCCTAATGATTTTCAAAACAACTAAATTGTTTTTTATTTATTTTTGGATTAGAATTTCTCTATTTTCTCTCCTTCAATTATGCCATAATTTAGAATGGAATACAAATAAATATAAAGGGAAAAATAGAAAATTTCCAATAACAAACCATAAATATCCTTAAATCATGAAAATCACAGAAATATCATCAATTAGCATAAAACTTATTTATGACACTATCTGAAAATTAGCATAATCTTATTTAAAACACTACTTGAAAATTGTTGAATAACAAAAAAATTAGTGACAAAAATTGTTTCATTAGTCATTTCCAACAAAATTTTAGAACCTAAATAACCTAATTTTCAAGGGAAAACAAACTTTAGTTAGTCTATAAATGAAAAATTAAAACAAACCAAAATTTTCAAACTCTAATCTACTTTTTCTTGAATTATTAAAGACTCAAACCCCCTTTATTGAATTTCATTCATCAAGACGAACTCATTGATACTATTCATCAAGACTCAAGCAAGTAAATAATGTTTTTCTTCTTAATTTTTGAAATATGACCGACCAAGATGTTTTTCTTTCCTTTCTCTTCCCAACAACTTTCTTTTTCATCTCCTAATTGCCAAAGATCTAAATATAAAGGAAATGAAGTTTATAATTGAAACAAAAGTTTTCAAACATTAGGGACCAAAATGTAAAAAGACATGCGTACCTCTTCAACAGTAAAACAGTACAAAAGGATCTTTTTTTTCCAATAATATTAATTTTGGTCATTTTTATTTATTTGTTTAAACTAAACCCTATAACTTTATGTTGTACTAATGATGTTTATGCAACTTAGAAATAAATTTTTCATAAGGTGTGTAAATGTAAATCTAAAGAAACTCCAATATATAAAAATGTTTCAATATAATATACGAGGACAAATAACAAAAAGAGAAAAGTTTAATGATATAAAAAAGTAAAGGTTAAAAAAAACACATGGACAGTGACATGAATATGCAATTCTCTCTATGTCAAAAGTGGCAGCATAGTAAATCTTCAATTTATTTTACTTGTTTTTATAATATAATATATAATTATAATATCTATACATGAATTGGAACATGTTTAATGAATTTTTTAGACATCATTAAAGTAAGGAAATTTGATAAAATATAACAATTCAAAAAATATTTAGAAAAATAACATAGTTTGGTGCGTTATAAGCTTTATCTGTAAATTGTAAGTCGCATACGAGACATCTAAGTCTCCCAAATACATAACGAGGGCAATTTTTTCTAAACTCTCAACTCACTACTATAAAAAAATGAAAACATATGCATCATAATTCATAAACACAAGCCTCAATCCATCTTCGCAATACAATTAAAAAAAAAATCAATACGCATCACAATTCATTACATATAACAATTTATAATATATAATTAAACACTATAAAAGTTAATATAATATTTTTTTTAATTCTTAAAAAATTAAAACATACAATTTAACTATATTTTAAAATCATCTTAGCTCATGAACGAGATTAAAACATTTATATATGAGTCTAAAGTGCTCGTGAGTGAGTAGACTGACACCATCTTAACTTGTTCAAATCAAGAACAAGCTTAGCTATAATGCTCATGTACAGGTGATACAATGTACAGGTGATACAATCTGGGTAATGAAAAACCAATTAGATTTAAATTATAATATAAAATACATAATTATTAAATTTTATAATATAACAGTTATAATTTTCAATTCCATCGTTGAAATTGATAAATGAAAAGTGTGAAATACATGTTAATGTTGAATATGGGTGGTGGCCGTGACCACCAAAATTCGATAGAGAGATGTTGGTGAGAGGAGAGAGAGTCGGTCTTTTTTGGTGTGGAGAGAGAGAGAGAGAGAGAGAGAGAGAGAGAGAGATGGTGTCGTGCTTCATAGATGGGCGTTTCACAGTGAAGGGAAAGGGAGATAATAATGGTGCACGGGAGGACACAACAAGAGAGATGTCCAATGAAAAATATGAAAAGAAAAGGAAAAGAAATGAGGCTAAGGTTTTAATTTTTTTGGAGTCGCATGCTTAGGATGAGACCCACAAGTCCGTCCGGGTGTTCAATAATTGTTCAATAAAATTCACTCCTAAGACTTTATAGTTCACTAATATCATCTTGAAAGAATTATTATTTTTACTTTATTTTTAAGTTTTATGAGTTAATTTAAAAAATTAATAAAAATAATTTTTTTAAAAAAATATCAAAACCAAAAATTATTGGGTCTAGTTGACTAGCCTAGTACATCTACCCTATTCGATGCGTCATCAACATTTTGAAAACAACTAAATTGTTTTTTATTTATTTTTGCATTAGAATTTCTCCATTTTCTCTCCTTCAATTATGCCATAATTTAGAATGGAATACAAATAAATATAAAGGGATAACTAGAAAATTTCCAATAACAAACCATAAATATCCTTAAATCATGAAAATCACAGAAATATCATCAATTAGCATAAAACTTATTTATGACACTATTTGAAAATTAGCATAATCTTATTTAAGACACTACTTTAAAATTGTTGAATAGCAAAAAAATTAGTGATAAAAAGTTTTTCATTAGTCATTTCCAACAAAATTTTAGAACCTAAATAACCCAATTTTCAAGGGAAAACAAACTTTAGTTAGTCTATAAATGAAAAATTATAACAAACCAAAATTTTCAAACTCTAATCTACTTTTTCTTGAATTATTAGAGACTCAAACTCCCTTTATTGAATTTCGACGAACTCATTGATACTATTCATCAAGACTCAAGCAAGTAAATAATGTTTTTCTTCTTAATTTTTGAAATATGACCGACCAAGATGTTTTTCTTTCCTTTCTCTTCCCGACAACTTTCTTTTTCATCTCCTAATTGCCAAGGATCTAAATATATATATAAAAAAATGAAGTTCATGATTGAAATGAAAGTTTTTAAACATTAGGGACCAAAGTGTAGAAAGAGATGCGTACCTCTTCAACGGTAAAACAGTATAAAAGGATTTTTTTCAATAATATTAATTTTGTTCATTAGTTTTTATCAAGTTTCACAATAATAATTATAATTTTTAATCCTACGGTTGAAGTTGATAAATGAAAAGTTGAAAAGTGTGAAATATATGTCAATGCTGCATATGGGTGGTGGCCGGGACCACCAAAATTCAACAGAGAGATGTAGGGGAGAGGAGAGAGAGTAGGTCTTTTTTGGTGTGGAGAGAGAGAGAGAGAGAGATGGTGTCGTGCTTCATAGATGGGCGTTTCGCAGTGAAAGGAGAGGGAGATAACAATGGTGCCCGGGAGGTCACAACAAGAGAGATGTACAATGAAAAATATGAAAAGAAAAGGAAAAGAAACGAGGCTGAGGTTTTAATTTTCTTGGAGTCGCATGCTTAGGATGAGACCCACAAGTCCGTACGAGACTTGTGACTTATCAGATTATATTATTTTTTTTTAATATTATTTTTTTACTGTGCTAAAAGCTAAAAGGAAACTATTTCAAGAATGATGGTCCTCTTAGCTGGCTTGTAAATCGTAATCGCCTATTTTAATCTTAGATTCCAGTGGTTGCATCATCGGTGACATCATCAGGATGACCAGTGAAAGTGATCACGAGGGACCCTCCTAGATGTTGACTTTGACAATCCTTATGAGCTCATCGCAATCGTAAATACTATGGTTGCCGGGTCCCTTGGATGACTCACGTGGATTTTAAGACAAGAAAAAAAAAAAAAAACAAATAAAGATAATTCATGGAAGAAACAGAAGACAATTATTTGACGAAAGAAAAGAGGGCTTTAATCAAAGACCAAACACGTTCACGTGGTTAGAATAAAAGAAGCATATGACCTAACTACGATTCTATCCACCAGTAGGTACAAGTCATCATTGCCTATATTTTGCTTTAGGTCTGATTAATATTTCTTTGAATATTAAAAAAAAATTGTTGTTAGTGTGTTTTTCAATAATTGTTTTTAAAATAATATAAAAATTAGTTTTACATAACTTGGTTAAATTAATTTATCAAAAAAAAATTTGAATGATTGATAAAAAAATAGTTTGGCTAGGAAAAATTCAAAATAATTTATTTTTTAAAATATTAAAATCATAATATATTAGATCAATTTATATCAATTTTGATTAACTTGCCAAATCCGTTATCAAAGTCATGAAATTCTGATAACCCTATAAGAAGCAAATGAATTTTTTTTATTAATCTTAATTCTCAATCAATCTAATGTTAAAAGATAAAATGAAAACATATTTAACTAAAAATATAAGCTGAGCCAACTCGGGTTAATCTGTCAAACTTAAATCATGAAATTATGATAACTTCATATAAATCAAATCAAAAGAAACTCAATTCTTAATCAATTCAATATTAAAGAATGAAATTAAAAAAAACACGAAAAATCACTCGAGTCAACCTAAGTACAACCAAATATACGATCCAGGTCATAAGACCGAGATAACATCATAAAATACAAACCAAAATAAATTGTGAAGCATAATTTCCAATACACCTAATGTTGAAGGATAAAATTGAAAAAAAATTAAAAAGACAAAACAACTTGAGCCAACTCAGGTTCACTTGCCAAACCTGAGTCAAGATATTGAGATAACTCTATAGAAAACAAGTAAAAAAATTTATAAATTCCAATTTTAACCAACCAAATGTTAAATGATGAAATTGAAGAAAAAAACATATATTCAAATAAAAAGAACAAAAAAAACCTGAGTTAACCTGGCTAACTCGCAAAAGTCGCGACTCAGGTCATAAGACCATAATAATCTTATAAAAAACAAACAAAATAATAATTATGAAACTCAATTCCTAATCAACTCAATGTTGAAAGTTGAAATTAAAAAAAATAATAATTTAAAAGATGATAAAAAAATGATTCGAGTCAACACGTTAACCCGTAAAACTAGCGACCCGAGTTATGAGATTAAGATATTTTCATAAAAAAATAAATCAAAATAAATTATGAATTGCAGTACCTAATAAATCCAATGTTTGAAGATAAAATTGAAAAAAAAAATCTTAAAAATTTTGAGGATTAAAGCAAAAAAAGCCTTGGTATTTTACTGTTTATTTCTGAAATACAATAAAATGCCAAAACAAGAGACAAAGGTAAGATGGAAATTATTAAAAGTTAATGATAACTTAGTCCCTGTACTTAATTTAAGTTGTTTAATTGGTACTTGTAGTATGAAAAATAATCGGACGACCCCATGACCAGCATCAAGTTATTAACCATCCTTCGTTAAGTAGCTTTCATTCCAGAAATACCTTGTTTCCTACTTAATTCTTCCCTCATCTCACCTGCAATTCTTTTCTTTTTCTTATTTCACAAAACGAAAAACAAAATAAATTGGAAAAGAATTCAATATTTTAAAAGCTAACATTATTTGTATTCGTATCCAGCCTTCACTCACCAATTCACCCATCCTCCTTTGGGTGAATTTTGAGGGGTAATCCATCTTTAGTGGAGGCTGATTTTGGGAGGTTCAACTCGATCCCTTGCCTCTTGCCTCCCTCTTGCCTCTTGCCTGCTAGCCCACAGCACGTTTTGATCCCACTAAGGCTTGTAATGGCATGTATTGAAGCCTCGTCGGCGGGTGTTCATTTTTCACACGTTCGATTGAGTTTTGGAAACACCCTTCAAACTAGCCCTTGTGTTTCTGTCGATTTAGCAAATAAACCTCTGTAAAAAAGAATAAAAATATTGTCAACTTTTATATTATGTTTGCAAGATTTATCCAATGAGATTAAACTTATTAAGTAAGATGACTATCAATTAAATGTTTTTGGAAATGTTTAATAAATAAAATAAAAATTATTTTTTCAGAAGAAAATCTCGAAAATCTTTAATGAATAAATAAATTTAAAATTTTTTTTTTCAAAAAAGCCCTATAATCTTCAAAAGAAAACAAATTAATTGTTTTGGGAGGTTCAACTGGATCCCTTCTCATATATAATATTCTAAATAGATGCAAAAAACCTAACCTAACCACCCAGACTACCATGCATGGTCATCCAAACAAAAAGAAAAGAAAAGAAAAACAAAAAGTAGAAGAAATTAATTATGAGAGATAAATAATAACAACAACATTCACTATAGACAGACACACACACACATATTGAAGAAAGGAATATGCTAACTCATTGGGTTCAGGGAGAAGGAAACACTAACCATAATATGCTTTTCATTTCGAAGTGATCCAAGAAATTGATAATAACAAATGAAGGTTGGGAGCTAACATTGCAAATGAGAGAGCTAATTATTGTTTGGTTTTTGAGGCATGGTCGCGCCCGTCGGGCTCTTCATTTTCCAATTACGTTTTGGACCTACATACGACCATAGAAAGGCAAATCCATTAATCCCCCAGTTGATTTTATTTCTCAAACTAATGACTTTGGCATGTGATTAATTGTGTATGATCTTAATCTTCCATTAATTAGATCATTAAAAGCCCAATTTTAAATTAATTTTCAAGATTTTCCATTCAAACCCCATGACTAGTTACGAACCACTAACACTAATTCCTTTATTGCCTAATTAACTACCGACAGCAAGGTTGAATGGTCTCCTCATGGGGCAAATATGTTGGATGTGGATAGAAAATAAATAAAAAATAAAAAAAAGGACGCAGGGATTCTATTAGTGTTTAGGACTCGGAATTTTAATACGCCATATGCGGATTTAACTTGTTATGGACTCTCTTTGGGTCTGTATTGTTGTTTTCTATAGGCTAAACCCAATTTGATAGGCCATGCAAAAGAAAGCAAACGATTTTTTGTTCTTTTTGATAAGCTAAAGAATAAGAATTTCTACTAGTATTTGTTTTTAGATCGACAGAAACTGCTCGGAGATGCAAAGTAAAAGAATTTCAAAGCATGCTTGTAATGTTCTTAATACACACACACACACACTAATTTATAGGACTATATCAAAAAATCGTGTAGAATATTTTATAAGCAATTAAAAATGGAAAAAAGGTCATTGTTTTATCATTTATGTACCTTAGGGCTTTGGGTTGGGCTTTGTAGTTGTTGAAAATTAAAAATATCCTCTAAGAAGCCTGATCTCGAAGATCATTTTACATTATTTTGATTATCAACATGATAAGGTGCCTGAAGAACATGTGTCCCTCTGACCCTACTTGGTTCTGGTGCAACATTAGCTGATCTATGAGAATCCACTCCCTGGCCTAACATTTGTTGTGCATGAACAATAGTAGGGTTACCCACTGCTTGGCCTTGTACATGGAAACCTCTCCATTGATGATTATAAGCTGATGGGAGACTCTCTTGATGATGATTGGCCAGTGGGATATTAAAGAAAGCTGCTTGACTGCTAACTTCATCAAGCTGGTTTCTTATTTGATGTGCTTGTACAATTGGGCTGTGAACAGAAGGTACTTGGCCAATATGATCATCCAGGCCAATATATCCTACATAAGTTTCGTTCCCGTATTGGTATGGGAAAGGATTTACTTGCGACAATGACACTATAGTTCTTCCACGATCAATCGCTTGAGGATTAATTGGAAAAGAAGGATTAGCTGCTTGATGGCTGATCTCTTGATTTCTTCTTCGTTGCATCTGTACATGAGTAATTCCATTGATCTCATAGTTTGGCAAAGGACTAGATTGAAGCATTGTGTGTAAAAATCTTCCTCCCTGTATCTCTTGAGGATTAACCGAACCACACCGTGTATAGCTGTTCCCCTGCGAGTGCAATTCCATGCCTTCTTCGCTATCAAAATAATAATTTGTGGCAATGCCACTCTTAGGTATAGCATAAACCTTATCATTCGTTGATCCTTCCATGCTTAACATCTGTTCGTTTGTTTGGTTTTTCTGTGTCTCCTCTGTAAGTGTACTCCTATCAGACTGACTTAAGTTGTATAACTGTTTTCGCAGCAGCTGATTCTCCTGTTTTGCCTGTCTTTCTGAATCAATTAGTCTCTTCAGACACCCAAGAGGCCCATTAATGCTGTCTTTGCTCCAACATGATGCTTCCCATATCATGGACTCAACTGCCTTTGCTCTGTCTTGAACTTCAAGGCTTCTTAACATCCTTTCCATGTTGCTTACCCCAAAAATCCTTCTAGCAGATTCAAATTCTTCCTGTTTCCTTAATGGGAAGTATGGACGGAAAATACAATCATTGGGGCAACGTCTTCTTTGATGCCTGCATGATGCACACTTGCTTGCACTATTACTACTGTTGCCTTCGATAATGCCTCCAGCGGACATTGTTGAGCAGATATTTTTCTGGGGGAAAAGAAACCCGCAGCAAACCGCAATTTGAAAGCCCCTATTTGAGATTGATAGATAGAGTATAATAAATGGTAAAGAGCTAGCTAGAAGAAGGATATACAGGAGCCCTTATGTTAATCGCATGTGAATTAAAACAAAATTGAGAAGTAAGACTCCATTAATCTTCAGGAAGATTTACAGGAATTCGATGTAGAGCGATTTTATGCCGATAAAGCCTTGTAAGTCAAATTTTGTATTCTGAGATTTTTCTTTAAGAGGGTTTGGAGTTCAAGTTTAAAGTAAAACCAATGTTTTAGCACAAGGTTTCCTTGTGGCGGTTCAAATTACTTCTATTAGCCTTGTTGGTGTCCAAATCCTAATCCATGTGGGATTTCTAGTCCAATTTTAATTCTGGTGTTAAAATATTAGTTAGTTTAAGATTCCTAATTTACTTTAAAGCCATTATATATTTTTAACTATAAAGGGTTGATTCAAAGATTTTTGCCTCTCTTTTTCTTTACTTTTTGAATTTAAACTTTGAGATTAACATACAAAAAAATATATTAAATTATTTCAAATGAACCAAATCAATTAATTTGATGGGTTACACGTTAAGATCATTGGATAAGAATTTTTAGTTTTATATTGTTAAATAATATTTATGTAGTCTTATTTATTAAGGATAGAATAGTACTTTTAGTTTAACCTATATATATTTTATTTGTATTTAGACCTCGTTTGTTTGCTGAAAAGTAGTTTCCTTTTGAAAAGTGAATTTCGGGAAAGTATTTTCTGATGTTTGGTAGTGTAATGGAAAATAAGTTGGAAAACACTTTCCAGTGTTTGGTTATGTCATGGAAAATGAGCTGGAAAATAACTTATTAATGTTTTATTTTTGTCAAGTTTATTAAAATAATAAGAAACAAATCTTACAAATTAAAAAGTTGAATGAGAATGAAATTGAAAAAAAAATATAATTTCATAAATTATCTCAAATAAAATAAATAATAATCAAAATAATAAAGATCAAATCTAAAAAATTTTAAAAAAAATGAAAGATGAGAAAATTAAAATAATATAATAATAATTAACATTTTATAAATTATTTCAAATAAAATAAGTAACAATCAAAAGAATGAGAACCAAATTTGATTGATAAAAAATTTCAATAAAAAAATGATATGGAAAAAGCAAATAGCAATTATAAAAATAAGGATCAAAGTGAATATAAAAATTAAATTTTAAGAGATGAAATTAAAAAATAAATATTCAAAACAAATTATATATAGCAATCAAAAGTTTGAGGATCAAATTTGATATAATCAGCAAATAATGACATTTATAAATTTTTCACAACTTCCGGAAAGTGTTTTCCGCCCAAATTTTCCAGGAAAACACTTTCCTGAAAACCAAGCCAAATTTTTCTTTGACTGGAAAGTGTTTTCTGTTGACCAACTTTTCTAATAGCAAACAAACACAATAAAGTTTGGAAAGTGATTTTCCAGAAACCACTTTTCGGAAAACAAACACAACTAAAAGGGAAAACACTTTCCTGAAAATCAAACCAAAATTTTCTTTGACCGGAAAGTGTTCCCGTTGACCGGAAAGTATTTTCTGTTGACCAACTTTCCTAATGGCAAACAAACATAGGAAAGTTTGGAAAGTGGTTTCCCAGAAACTACTTTCCAGAAAACAAACATGACCTTAAATTAAGACTAAACACTTATAATATACAGATTATTCAGAATTCTAACCTTCTTTTTGTATTTGATCTTAATTATTTTAACACACATGAAAGAGTGATAGTCATAATAGTTAAGTGATTCATTAGTGCTTAATATTAAGAAATCTTAAATTTGGTTTAAGTAATCTGTATAAAAGTGAATTATTTCCGTCATATCTTATGCCAATGTGGTGTAGTTATGGTGGAATTATGAGACGTGTTGTCATTGTTCTGGTTAAAGCTCACTTTCTTAATCTTTATCATTTCATTTTTCTTTATATGTTCCAATTTTGATCTTTTATTACATGATAACATGAGCATAAATGGTCACGGGATAATTTTTTTGAAACGAATTGTTTTTTTAACCACTGGATTTTCAGGGAATATCACTTAGGATTGGCTGAATATCAAGTCTATTTTAGTTTCTATCGGTAATATATTTTTTTTGAATTTATTCTTTTTTTCATGATTGAATATTGTTATTCCATTGTTTCAATTCAAAGATTCAATGAAAAAAACATTTTGTTGTAATCCTTGTCCAACATCTCTATAGCTAGCTATCCAAAAGATCTCACAACTTAATTTAATAATTAGATTCCCCTTGTTTGTACTATTTTTGAGTTGATTGTTTAATGTCCGTGTGGAAGGTCCCTGAAGAGATCATTCCTAGTCCATTTATTGACTGGTACGTGACAACGAACCATTCTCATTATAAAAGTAGCTTTGCGTAGTCCACCAACAGTTGATAGGTTCAAGACAAGAACCTCTAAGCCGAGCCCTCTGAGCCATTCCTTATACCAGGGTTACAAATACATTTTGCCAACCTTTTATGTTTATATTGTTTCATCTACTAGAGGCTGCTTATATTTGAGACTTGATGCGATTATGAGTATGAGCTGACATGGAAGACACTCTGTCCTTTAAAATTTCAAAGGTCGTAGGACGCATTCCAAATATCACCCAATATAAATTGCTCTTCTAGTTGCTGGACTCTATCTTCAATTAAGTCATTTCTAAAATAAAGAGGCTATTAAACAAATAATATAACTTTTTCAAAGCCCCTCAACAACATCTTCGGACTCCCTAACATTGTCGTTAACCGTCACTTCCTAATTTAAAGACTTTCTCTTGATTCCTTTTAGAAGCTCACGTGCAAATACACTATCAGATAGGCTTTCTCCGTAAATCCCCCGGACTAAAATTTCATAAGAAAATATGAAAAATATTCAAGGAATTTAAATAGGTATTAATTAAACACAATGATGGTACACCCTTTAGTTAAACAATGTATGAATTTTTATCAAAAAGTGGTACATCATGATGAAAGAAAAAATAAAATAAAATAAAATAAATATACATGTATTTTTTGGGGGAGAAATTTTATTGAAATACTATGATAGAATATAGATAAAATTAGTGAAATTATGGTGCAAGCTATACTAGTAGCTGAGAGGTTTATTTAAAATAACAAAGAAAGCTTTGTCTAGTGGAATAACATAAATTTCTAGTTGGTTGGATGCTATGGGAGGGAAAATGAAGCTTTCTTCTTCTCATTTTCTTCTTTTCCCTAAAATAAAGGTTTTAGGTTATCACAAGAGATTATTAGGGGATAAACACTTTAAAATTAGATTTGAGAGAGATTAATGTCAGATAAAATGATATGTAATAAGGTTGAATTAAGAAAATAAATATTTAATGGTTGAAGTGAGAACTTTACCTAGTTGTTGGGAGATTGGGATTAAGGCTATGAATTTTACTTAGTCATTGAGAGATCGAAACTAGAGTCATGGATTTTTTCTTAGTTGTCATAAGATCAAGACTAAGGTTATGGATTGTCCTTAGTTAGCTGTATGAAGGTTGGCCAAAATGATTATCATGGGATTATTTGATAAAAAGTCTTATAAACATGATTATGCTAAAGTTAGTTATATAAATAGTGATCTATTTTAAATAAAAAATCAAGTGAAGGATTTTCAAAAATATATGTGAGAAATTGTAAGGTAGTTGTTGAGGAGTGTCCCTATAGGCGGTGTTTTTAGTCTTTGAGGATTTTGAATTATAAAAACCTCATTATGTTTCGCTCTTGACTAGATTAGTTGATATTAAAACCTAACGATTTTTTATGATTGTTGTTGTATGTATTTAAATCACCATGGTTAGAGGTCGTAGATGATATATATCAAAGCTCAATGATTCCTTATTGTTATTTGTTCTGTATTATTGAATAATCATGAATGAAAGAGTTTGTAGAACAAAACATACTTATATAGGTGGAAATGAGAAAGTTCTCTCTCAAAAAGAGACATTCAAGAACTAATGTGTTTTTTTATGTGTTAAATGTTGTTATTGTAAAATCATGTTAGTATAACCAAAGACGAGGTGGCTCGAGCGAAGGTGTTACACAAAAGAATTTTTAAAGTAGAGGATGGTTTTTGACCGATGTCTGAACTGGAGGACAAGTTTCTTCAAACCCGGGAGGATGAATGCATGAGCTATTTTTGAAAAATAAATGTTCTTCTTAGTTAATTTGATTTTAGTTTTTCCTTTTTATTTTATTTTTCTTATTTAGTACTATTAGTATTATTAGGGGTTTCTAGTTTTTTTTTTATATAAAATGGGAGACAATATAATATAAAATTAAGTACTTTTAAAATTTCTTAATATTTAAGGGTTTTTACTTGTAAATTAAAATGAACTCCATTATTTTTCGTTACCGGATGCGTCATATTCAGGGGCGACAGGGAAACATAATTCTAGCTTTTAATTTTAGTAAGCTACTTTATTCGGAGTACTGTCTCTTTGGTGTGTGGTTCTTAGCTGGGCCAACTGGACCAGGAATGAATTACAGGTTTGGTGTTTGAGGTCCCCTGTTTTTGAGCGATGCTTGCTGGAATTGCTACTGGCTTTAGTCCTTTGTGAATGAATGTAATACTACCTTTCTCAATGGAATAAGTCATGGCATTTTCCTTTAGTCATTAACACCTAGCCCACTTTTTCAAGCAAGAAATACAGTGAATGCTTGAAGCATTGAGTTTTATGGTTAATAGAGGCATATCAGGATGATTATGAAAAGAAGCTTTCCATTTTCAAAGAAAGGTTAAGAGCATGAATGGAATTGTAGTAAAATTTTTTTAATCATTTATAAATGCATTAAAATAAAATTTTTTTATTTTTAAAAAATTATTTTTGATATTAATATATTAAAATGATCTGAAAACATAAAAAAATATTTTTTAAAAAATTAAAATTTATAGAAATACAATTTCCATCCCATTTCCAAACACTACCTTCAATCTTATGCTGATTTCTCCATTGACTCTAACACAAAACAACTGGAAGTGCTAGTTTCAGGCAATATAAGCACGTGCTAGATCGGTGGTTGTGAGGTTTAATTACCTTGGGACGGTGGCCTTCAAATGGCTTTCTCGAATGAGATAACAAAATACCTTTGAAATTGTCTCAGAATCACGAATATTGCATACAAAAAACCATAATTATTGGATATTTGAAAGATAAAGTTGTTTCCTGTTGAAATTGTCCCAAAATTTTGAATATTGCATACAAAAATCCATAATGAATTTGAAATATATGGTTTAATAATTCGAATAGAACTATAACTGAATGTTTCCAGCACAAAGTTGAGTTGTAGCAGTTTAAATTTATACTTTAAAAAGCTTTTTCTTGGAAAATGCCTTGTCTTTAATTTTTTTTTTTAAGCAAGAAATTCAAGAAGACGCCTTAATTTTGCAGCTCTTCTGCTTACGAACACTCCTTTTGCGCATTATCATGTATTAGCATCTGAATTCATGTTGGATAAAAAAAATAAAATAAAAAACTTGTAGCAGCTATTTCTATACTGTAGTAGCCTACATAGTAAACTCCAGAGCCCTTTATGTCTGGACTTCCCATTCCATTACAGGTTTTGGCCCATCAATTGTTGTTTTCAGTTTAATAGACTTTATAACAAAGATTACAGTAGAAACTGGACAGGTAACCTAAACTCTGTTTTTTCTACTTTGGACCTAAGCAGAAGACATCAGTGGGATCAGGCAAGCTAATCTGATCTAAGCTCTATGCTCAGATATGCACAGACCACCAATAATGATGGCAACAGCCATAAAACACTTTTAGGTTACGACTTTTTGACCTCTTTTGGCTAACTCTTTTTATTTCCTGTTAATTTCCATCATTGTTGCATTAGTTAATCAAGCAATTCTTTCCTTGTCGTTATCATTTGTTGCTTCCCTTCTCTAACACTTAACCAACAACCAGCACCAAACCTACTTAATTTGTTACCCACATCTTAGCTCTGGCCTTGCACTTAAAGAAAAGAAAAGCTTTGCAACAATCATTTTAAATTGGATGAGTTACTGCTCTAGTGGGTGATGTTAGGCTCATAGGTTGTATAAGCCAGCCTCTCCCTTTAAATATTCGTATTTAAGCTACTTCTTTTCTTATTATACATTTTGTTATATATGTGTAAGAGCAGAGAAATAGAACATATGAAGAGTAGCAGCAGCTTGGCTTAGGGATCAAGAAAATGAGTACAGCAAGATTTATCAAGTGTGTGACTGTGGGAGATGGGGCTGTAGGAAAGACATGCATGCTCATTTCCTATACTAGCAACACCTTTCCAACGGTACATTTTTTACTCTTCCCTGTGATGGATTATTTCAATACGAAGGCATGAAATTAATTCCAATGTTATATTGTGCTCTTGTTTCTTTTTTCTGTGTAGGACTACGTTCCTACAGTGTTTGACAACTTCAGTGCTAATGTGGTGGTAGATGGTAGTACAGTGAATATTGGATTGTGGGATACTGCAGGTAAGTTCCTTGTATTTTCTTGATTGAGATGCGAATTGGATCCATATAGCCAATCTGGAGTAGTTTCTGGATTGACCTGACTTCAATTGTGTTAAGAATGCCATAAAAGTTTTCTTAAGTTATACCTTTTGAATTCTTTGGGTGATGAATTGTGCCATATTGCAGGGCAAGAAGACTATAACAGGCTAAGGCCACTGAGTTACAGAGGAGCTGATGTGTTTTTACTGGCCTTCTCTCTCATTAGCAAGGCCAGTTATGAGAATATCTATAAAAAGGTTATTTCCTTTCTGGTCTAAAATCTTTTTTGTTCTCATAAATGTTTTAAAAACTTTTCTCAGTTTAACACCTTCATCTAAATAGAAATTTGACTGATATTGTTGTATTCATCACTAAGCAGTGGATACCTGAGCTAAGGCATTATGCTCCAAATGTGCCAATTGTGCTTGTAGGAACCAAGCTTGGTAAGCAATACCATCATAAACCTGAACAATCTTGGTTGGAAAACTTTCTTGTAAATGACAATTCATTTGCATATATGTTCAAAAGACTCAAGAGAATGTAAATTTGTCTTGCATCTGCGTCTGTAATTGTTGTTTCCTCGGTCACTTCCTGTTCGTAACTGATCTTTCACCAATGTTTCTGTCACGTCTGATTTTATAGTTTCGCCATCCACTTGCAGATTTGCGAGAAGACAAGCAATACTTAATTGATCATCCTGGAGCAACAACAATAACAACAGCTCAGGCATGTCATCCAACTTAAGAGTTATGAAATTCCTTTAACTGTTTACTTCCTAAATATGAGATTGATGTGCAGGGTGAAGAATTGAAGAAAATGATCGGTGCTGTAATTTACATAGAATGCAGTTCCAAAACACAACAGGTAAATAGATATACTTGATATATTAAAACTCAATTCAAGAGGAGAGCATTATCTTAAATCATCTACAGCATAACATAAAAGGAAAAAAAAAAAAAAACCCTCTTAAAGTGTTCAAGAGTGTAATTCTTTCTTGATCTTTGCTTTTCAGAATGTGAAGACTGTGTTTGATGCTGCAATAAAGGTTGCTTTGCGGCCACCAAAACCAAAAAAGAAACCCCGCAAGCAAAGAACATGTGCTTTCCTCTAGCCCCTTTCAATTTCATGCCATGAATATGCTTTACTAAATTTTTCAAAGGAATACAGTCCATTTTTATTGAATTACTTATTTTACGAGTTCCCTTTGGAGCTATGTAACATCCACAGGGAGGACTTCAATGCCTAAAGTTGTAATATGAGTTTTGTACATCAGTTCAATTTTGTTCCCTTTTTTTTCCTTTTTCCTGTAACCATTCGCTAGATTGTTCTGCATTAAGCTATAAATCTATTGCTCATGCCTTGCCATGAGAAAGGGTTGATATGATTCATATGAGAGCATCAAGTATGAACGATGATATAAGAACAATTATTGAAATCAGCAAGGCTGCTTGTTCACGTAGTTTTGGAGTTGGCACTCAGCCAAAGGTTCTGGTTTTGGTAGCAATAAAGCGACCATACCCAAAGAATTTTAAACCCAAGTCAAACCGCATCCGTGTTCTAACGAGATAGCAGCTCATATCCTGAGTCGGCCTGCTTGGGCAACGGTGCCAAGTCTCCAGGCTCAGGGAATGTTAGAGATTATTAAATCTCAAGTACCTTTGGCATTTTCCTTTAAGAGGGTAAATATACAGTCAATTACTTGAATCCAATGCTTATCTTTAATAATAACTAAAAAGAAAAGCTAATGGGGGGTTCTGAGTTCTGGCTTATTGATCTAGCTGATTGGGGTGTGAGATTCAAAATCTTTTAATTAAGAGATTCCGTCAGTTTTAAATATATTTTTAAAAAAATTATTTTTTTATTTTAAATTAATAATTTTAGTATTTTCATATTTTTTTAACATGCTGCTGATGTTAAAAATAATTTTTTAAAAATAAAAAAATTATTTTATTATTATATTTTCAAACACACTTTTAATAGTATGAATTAAGTGAAGCTTGATGAAGGATCTTGTCCTGATACTCTCCAATACATAACAAGAATGTTTCATAATTAAAGAGGCCAATGCCAACTTAAGTACTTGATGCATTATTTCTTTTAGAAGTATAAATCATACTAAATGAAACCTAGGGATGGTTTTTTTTTTTAATTAATTTTTACCACATTTTCTCGGGTAAATTAGGTCATAAGATGCAATTTTAATGTCCAACCTTTTATTAATTTTATATTTCAATGTAAAACCTTTAGTTTTAAATATTTGAGTGATAAATATTGCGCTTAGTTACTTTGATCTATCATATTCTAATGTGACCATTATTTTAATGCCACATAAAAAATATCACGATTGAGTTTAATAAAAAAAGATTTTAAAAAATATAAAAACCAACTATAAAAAATAAAATAAAAAAATTAAAATTTGAAAAGAAAATAAAAGTTTGTTTTGTATTATAATATAGATTGTTTTTTAAAATATTTTTTGCTTAGAAATACATTAAAATCATATATTTTTTATTTTTTTAAAATCTATTTTTGTTATAGTACATCAAACTAAACAATCCAAAAACATAAAAAAAAAAATTGAAGTAAAAAAAAATTAATTTTTTAAAAGTAAAAAATCCAAAAACATCAAAAAAAAAATTGAAGTAAAAAAAAATTAATTTTTTAAAAGTAAAAAATCCAAAAACATCAAAAAAAAAATTGAAGTAAAAAAAAATTAATTTTTTAAAAGTGTTTTTAAAATATAAAAACAAGCGGGCTCAAAATAAAACTAAAAAGAAATAATCCATCAACCTACGAACATAAGAAATGGAAGAACAATCCATTTTTAAAAGGTAATTCAAAAAGTTTTCTGGTTGAAAAAAAAACAAGTGAACATGCATGGGTTTGGGTTAAGTTTAATAAAAAAAAATAAAGAAATATAAAGAAATAACATCAAATTTATGTGAGTGTATACTTGGTGTGCATTGCGGCCAACACTTTCAAAAGAACCAATTCTTGCATATTCTATATTTTCAGAAAACAAATTTTTATTAAGTGTGTTTGTTTATAAGAAAAAGAAAAGAAACAGAAAATGTTTTCATATTTTTGGTATCCGATAAAAAAATAATTTTCTTAGCATGAAAATAAAAAAATAAAAATTTTTTTTATTTTGTGTTGGCATCTAAATAAAATATTCGTTTTTCTAAAAAAAAAGTTGTTTATTGTATATATATTTGGTCTTAATAACAAGTTTATTAAGTTCATTAAAACTTGGTCAAAATCTGAAGGCCTATTGGACTGACATACCAAAGAAACTCAAAAACTCAACCATGGTTGTTTCTAAATAAAAAACAAATAAAAAACGTTTTGTTATTTGCTTTCAATATTTGAAGCAAACCTTATATATAAAATTTGAAAAGTTTTACATGCTAATTTAGAAATAAAAAACTAGAACTTTAATTCAGTCTATTTTGATAAGTTTTTTGTTTAGGATCGTGATCACATGTTTTTTTTTTTCAGCAAGACAAATCTCCTTATAGAAGGGATTAATGCCAAAATATTTTCAAATAACTGAATTGACGCGCCTCCTATTTTTAAACATCAATTTTTCATAAAATAATTAGAAATTAATTTAAAAAAATGATAAGCTAAAAACAATTAACATAATTAAAGACTATAAAAAAGATGAATTTAAAAGAAAAACACATAGTAAAGGTAAATTTTCATAAAAAAAAAGATGTAAGGGTGGCATTGTTCTTTCCTTACATATAAGTAACTATTTACCTGAATTTTTGGATTCGATGCAGATTTTAGAATCCCTAATTTTTTTAAATTACTAGATGGCGACTCCTAATTTTTGTTGATAATATACCTTTCCCCTTAATTTTGGAGAGTTCGATCGACGTCACATTATAACAAAGGTCTCGGTCATTAAATACATAGAAAATAATTGAATAAAAATAAATTAAAAATAGCTAGATTTATTAAATAAAATTAAAAATGATTTTATAATAATTATCTAACAATAAATTCATAAACTAGCTTTGAAGCTTTTAAAGTTACAATTTCAAAGATAACAATTTCATAAACCAACTTTGATGTTTTAAAAGACCTACTTTGGTTGGATTTTTTAACTCATCCAACCCAAAATAAAACCTAGCCTAAGTTGTAATGCAATTCCTAGACACAAAACACGACAATCATAGCAAGAAAAAAAAAGAGTTACAACAATATAAACAAGACAATAGCATAAGTATTGTAATATAGCAACAATGAGGGGAAACTAATCAAGGATAGCATGCTTAGACTAGTTGTTTTGCAATCCCTAAATAAAAAGATTTTGGAGGTCCAAAGCTCTCATCTTTAATTGGCAAAAAGTCCTCATATGTCCAATATCAATCAATAATGTGACATGAACACAAATTTGTCTCAAACAAGATGCTTTGGTTAGAGCTTAGACTTGGATGACTTGAAGAAAACTAAAAGATAAACTATAATTTTTTCTTTAATAATCCCCCCACACAAACCCAACAAGCACAAATAGAATATTAGAGACATTCATAAGCTCATGAATAGTGTAGAACAAACAGCTACAAAGACACTATAATGCAACAACTAAGAAGGGACATAAGCCAAGGATGACAAGTTTAAACAAAGGTATCTCATGGCACTCACATATTAATAGCAAAGATTTAGTTTCAAGTCTTCAACGAATAAAAACCATAGAATTTCAATATCATTCACAAATATAGATGTTAACATAGGCTTTTATGAATCAAGCATCTTTATCAAGGACAAGGAGTAACAATTTTAGTATTACAGAACTTCAAAATTACATATACCATAAAATATCTCATTCATGAATATAAACAATGCGAGGTAAAAGTTTATCATAGGAAGAAATGTACATCACAATAAAGGTTTCAATTGCATACTACAATAACCATATGCATGAACATAACTAATAAACCTGGAAAATAATAGGAAACATACACCATAACACCATTATGCTATACCTATGAATGACTAGTACTAAATATAATTTAAAAAAATAAAAAATAAAATGAAAGGGTATGCCTAAATTAGAAAGGCAAGAACTTAAGTTGGTTGGGTTGTGTGGTTATACTCCTATGTTTTTTGAAAATCCACTTTCTCTTACTTACTTTTAAACTTATAAAAAAATTAAAACTAATATAGATTTATAATATTTTAATTTCTCATATCTTTTCTCTCGTTTTTCTTTTTTTACATCCTTTTCTTTTACTTTTTTATTTCAAAACCTACAACTTATCTACCAATTTATAGGGAAAATAAAAGGGTCTAGACCTAGGATATCTTGGTAGTACATAAATCTCAGGATTAATCTAATCTAATCCTCATCGTTTTAGAGGTAAAGACAAGGTGATAACCAGACAGAGCAATATAAGGATACAATTAGGCTTTCATAGGTGCACAATAAGTAAATCACTAAAAGAAAAAAAATATAACAATATAAAGTTTGTCTAGGCTAAGAAAAACTTGATCGACCCCAAAATTGACACAAACAACACAAAAATTAGACCTAACAATGCCAAAAAAACTATAGGAACAACATGGTTTGATGGATTAGAAGAAAAGATGATAAGTTTGTATGCTGCTAAGTTGTTTGGAATATATTTTGAAAATAAGATAAAAAAAATTAGGTTATGACAGATCTAACAACTTAGATTATTAAATAAAATTTAAAATAATTTTATATTAATCATCTAACAATAAATTTATAAACCAACTTTAGGCTCTTAAAATTATAATTTCAAAGATATAAAATTGGGCTCTATTGTTTTTGTAGTGAGTATTTTTTTTAACGTTAGGCTCCATAAAAAATTATATTTAATTATGAGATATAACTAAACTAGCCACTGTTCATTTGTCCCAACTAAATAGATGCAAAGACATTAATTTTCTATATAAAAAAAGCTAGTTACAAAACATTCTTTTTTTTTTCTTAAAAAAAAAAACCCTTGAAATTTGACACTTAATGGAAAACAATGCTACTTCAAAATTTGAGGTGAGGGCCAACATGTACGAGTGTATGTTCTTATCCCTAAGAATATAAATTTTATATAGTCATTAAGGGTGACATGCATTTGAGCACGAACCAATGCTCAAATATATCTTCTAATAAATTTTATATTCCCAAGATGTACATCTCAAGTACATCATTCCCAATTTAGTAAAAGTCATTTTTTATTTTTAGAGTTATGTTTCTCATGTCTTTCGCTACTTGATTTTTTCAATGGCATGTATTTTTACCTCTATAAAATGAAAATTTAATTGTGTTAAATCTATTACAAACTTCTATATCATAAAATTTTCGATTCTAAAACTATAGAGATGATGGTGATGATCATTAACTATCTATGGGGCGATCAATAATGATTGTCTTCAAATAAATACGATGCATAATGTAATTGTCATGTATCTAAAAAAACAAAAGAAAAAGGAAACAACATTCGAAATCAATGTTGCCCTCTCTCCTCCTCATCCTTCCAAAGTTTCAGTGCCAGAGATAAAGATTTCAAGAAGTGCATACATCGAAATATTATATGTTAGTTGCATGTGCATCCAAATTTATGCATTAAATCATAGGATGTTGGGTATTTACTACATGCACGTTTGCATTTAGTGACTGCTGTTTAGCGCTTTTCTAGCCAAGGCACGCATGAGTGTCCATTTCATGTTGCCTTTAAATATTTAAATACCCACATTTAATGTATTCATGTGCGAGTTTTAAACTCTCGAAGAAAGGTTTTGGCTTACAAAGGAGAAGTGTACACGGAAATGTTCATGGCTAGCTAGCTAACTAGCTAGTATATATACCTCTCTACAGCTTAGTATGGTAAGCAAGTGACGTTTTGGAATATTGGTATTACTTCTATATGGGTAATGATTTAACCCCAAGATATGTTTTGCCTACGTTATCAGTATTAAATTCAACTTTAACTAGCATTAGCTATAGTTATAGTATTCTTTTTTTGGAATCATGTGGGTGTAATTTTGAAAGGGTAAGTGCTAGAATTATGATAGAAAGTCTCAGCGTTTGCATCATACTGAATTTTTGACTAAATTTAAAGTGAGAATAGGATATATATTAAGATTCTAAACACTTATTATAAATGAGAATCGGTCTTGAACGAATGATCCAGTGCTCAAACCCGTGAAGAACTCATCAGGATGAGGTAACAAAACTGATGTTAGTGTGTTAATTCATGCACTGAAATATCACCACAGGAAAGAAATCGATTAATCATTCCCCTTTTTTATGCCAAAAAAAACAGAAGAAAAAAGTACCTTCACAGAGTTAATAACTTTCTCCGTCTTCCTACAGACAGATAGTTGGGAACAGAAAAGAAAAAATGATTAGAAAGGGAAAAGTGACATAAAATTAGAAATAAATCAATAAATATTACGTCGTACAGAAGAGCAGAAGATCCCCTCAGGACTGCAAAGAAAGAGACTTAAAGTGAAGAGGGTATGGCACAACTGTGCTCACTCATCATTTTTAACCAGCGTACGCCCGTTTGCAGAGGAAGTGAATTATAGCTAAAGCGCCAAAAACAACTTTACTAGTACAAAAGTAAACTTCAGTTTTTCGAAAGCTTATTGGAAGTATAATATACGTTGTTTTTTTTAATATTTTTTATTTTAAAATAATATTTTTTAATTTCTTTTGATATCATTAACGTATTAAAATATAAAAAAATAATTTAAAACTAAAAAAATTTCAAGAATTAAAAAAACAAGATCGCACTGCAACACCAGCAGGTTCTAAGTACCTTTAATTTGATCGTTTTCCACACTTTCTGCTCACTTCTTACCTGTCTGCCCCAAGACAAGAAGGCAGAGGGAGACAGAGGGAGAAGTGATCTAACATAACTATATAGTGTCCATATGGTCCCATGTTACTTGTGTCAGGGTTGGGAAAAAGAAACCACGTTTCATTAAATTTAAAGAGATTCATTTTATTTTCTTTAGATTATTTAGAGAAAAATGTCATGGATTCATTTTAGGGAATGCGAAGTAGCTAGAGTTTTTGTGCTTGGATGCTTTATAGCTTAATTTTGTTTCCAGGCACCTCCTATATTAATATTCAGATTTCATATGACCCTAATTTTAGAGATAATGGACAGTCAACCTAGCCTCGGAAGGATGAATATTGTAGTCTAATTACATTTTCTAGCTACGTGTGGGAGAACATCCTTGAGACCTTGACGATGTTCTTGAATTCAAGTGTAGATGGCTCGATTAATAGGCACAGAGGCAAGGAGACCGGTAAGAACCTTTAAAATATTCTTTATAAGGAATAATTTTAAATTTTAAAACTAAAACTAATAAATTTTCGAGTTCTTGATTTCCTAAAAAAGTTTCCTGACTCCGGAGGACCTGCGCTCGAGCCTTCTATACATGTATAATGCATAGGTACATTTCGATCGGATCCACCGATAACTTAAATGAGGTTGAGGCTTTTATCTGTATCGAAGAGAAACGGTGCCATGTTGCATAAAGTTGCTTAATGCAAGAGCAAGGCAGTGGACAGAGGATTTTAATAATAGAATGGGAGGTGAAATGGCAAGCATCCAATTTAGTGTGAACTTTGCATGTCGGAATGGAACCGACAGAACCTACTACTAATTAGTCATTGTTACCTGGAATAATAGAATGGGAGTAGGGAGAGATTTTTGTTGCTTTAATGTCCTCATTTCTTTCTCTAATTCAAACATTGTATATTTTTCTGTTCTGAATAGCTGGTGTAACATAATAAACCCGAATAAATTTTATTTTGTCTGTAATTTTGGCTTGTTATAGAAATTTTGGTCAAATTTTAGCTGGAATATTCTAATTTTTGTTATGACCGTTTTATTTTGGCCAAATAATATTTTTTTATTATAAAAGAATTTATGTTTTTTTCTCTAATTTTATCATTTAATACATGATTTATTAGAGATTAGATTTTATAATTTTGTTGTGTTTATTTTTTATGGTTATCTTAGTTTTTGTTTCATAGGTTTGACGAGCTAACTTAGTTGACTGGAGTTTTTTTTGTCTATGTTTTTAATTGATTTTTTTTCCTCTTTCATTATTTAAAATCTTCGACATTTGGTTGATTATAAGTCATGATTTGTTATTTTTTTGGATTTTTTTCTATTAAATTATCTCAGTGTCATGACCCGGGTCACCGATTTTGCAAGTTAACCCGAGTAGACTTAGATCGTTTTATGGTCTCATAACCCAAGTCGATCTAATATGTTGTTGTCTCAACATTTAAACAAAAAGATGTCATCTTAATTTTTTTTAGTCAAACTATATTTTAATCAGTCGTTCAGGTTGTTTTTGAACTCATCAAGTCTATCGAGTCAACTCCCATATTTTTACTTATGTTTGAAATTTGAATTGCATAATCTCAAGTTAATTTATCTTTGGAATTGAATTGAAATTATGTTTGTTGAATTAATATTTTGAATTATATATTTTGAAATGAAAGATATATATATATATATATATATATATATATATAATGCTTCCATTTCAACCCTTAAAACACCAATTCATTGCTCAACCAACTCCTCAATGGCTGGTGGTGGCTGCCGACAAAATATGTCCATCGGTATATACCGACCGTATCACCGACAGATTATATAGTTTTTTTGGAAAGTTGCAACGATGTGATGACATGGATTTTTTTCACACGATTTTACCGATGGAATGATCGAGGGATTCAAACCGGGATCTCCATACAGTGATGTGGCACATTCACTGGCGGAATCAACGACGGAACGTGTCCGTTAGTGATTCCATCAGTAAACATCAATATATACCCGTCTGCCGACACTCTCTTCCTCTATTTCTCCTTCTTCTTCCCCATCCCACCTCTCCCCTCCCAAACTGTAGCCAGCCACCCATCCCAACTCTCCCCCTTTTCTCAACACAAGCATTCAAGTTTCTTATACTTTTGTACATGGTCACAACATCCGTTGTTGTGGATTTTATCATTTTTTATAAGTAAATCTATCCTTTTTAGTTTTAACATTTAAATGTGAATTTTATTGTTTTTTTAGTAAATGTATTTTGTTAACGTATGTACTTGTTTGATTGTTATTTGTCAAAGAAACTTGTAGTATAAATGTATAATTTTATAGTTGTTATAGTTTGTTTTAGATTTTGTCAAATTATATTTGTACGTAAATTGTTGAAACTTTGTTTGAATTACACCAAATTAGATGTGTAGTGATGAAATAAATAATAGTTTGTTTAACAGGTCTGTTTTAATTTTTATCAATTCTATTGCGAAGTTGTGATTTCCGTAAATTTATATATGTATAAATTTGTATGGATGTTGATAGTTGATAGTTGATAATGAATATTTAACATAAGTGTTTTTTTAGTTTGTTGGATAATTTCGGGGCAAACAAATATTTTTGTTATGTTTATTTACGTAACATAGTTAATTAATACATGTTGTCGTCATAATTTTATAAAGGTTCAATAGAAGTTATGGATGATCATTCATGGATATAACAGGACTCACCCCAAGGATTGCGGAGGATGGATTATTGTAACGGGGTTCAGGGTTTTATTAATTTTGCAACATCTATCCCGAGGAATTTTACTGAAGGCGGTATTAGGTGTCCATGCAGGAAGTGTAAAAATAAAAAGTTTCTGCATCAAGATGTTGTAACGATGCATCTTCTAACCAAAGGGTTCATGGAGGATTACTTGTGTTGGTACGCACACGGAGAACTATTTGTTTCTAATGAGAGCATGGTAGAAAGGGTGGTTGGGTCAACTTCTAGTGCTAGCAACATGCATGAAGTTGGAAATGACAATAGTAATCCTTATAGGAATATTGTTATGGATGCAATGAGAAGAAGTGAAGGTAATGTCAATGAATGTCCAATCATAGAAGAAGAACCTAATGCAGATGCAACAAGGTTTTTTGATCTATTGAAAGATTCTGACGAACCATTATGGGATGGTTGCAAGAACCACAGTAAATTATCGGTCGTAGCACATGTGTTCACCATTAAGTCAGATCACGGGTTGAGTGAGGCCGGTTATAACAAGATTATCGAATGAGCGAGAAGTATTTTACCTGAAGGGAACAAGCTGAAAGAGAACTTCTATGCTGCCAAGTCCATGATGAAACCTCTCGGTTTAGGATACCAGAAAATTGACATATGCCCTAACTTTTGCATGTTATACTACCTTGAAAATGCTGAGCTGACCGAGTGCATGACATGTAGGCATTCCCGTTACAAACCCAGAATTGGCAGAGGAAAGACTCTTGTGGCATATAAAAAACTTAGATACTTTCCAATCACACCTATACTGCAGAGGTTATTCATGTCACCAAGGACTGCTGAGCTCATGACATGGCACCAATCACACCATGCGGTTGATGGAGTGATGGTGCATCCTTCTGATTGCGAAGCATGGAAACACTTTAACAGTATGCATCCTCACTTTTTTAGCTGAATCAAGGAACGTGCATCTTGGGTTGTGTACAGACGGATTCAACCCATTTGAATCATTTGCTGCTCCTTATTCTTGTTGGCCGGTCATACTGACGGTTTATCACTTGCCACCGAGGATGTGTATAAGGCTGGAGTTCATGTTTTTATCTATGGTCATACCAGGTCTGAGCAGTTCGGGGCAGAATATAGACGTTTGTCTTCGACCGTTGATTGATGAGTTGACGCAGCTGTGGTCCTCTAGAGCTTTCACTTATGATATCTCGAGGAAACAGAATTTTGATTATGAGAACGACTTTGATGTGGACTATCAATGATTTCCCAGCTTATGGAATGTTTCTGGTTGGAGCATGCATGGAAAACTAGCATGTCTATACTGTATGGAGAACAACAAGGCATTCACGCTAACAAATGAGAGTAAAGCTTCTTTTTTTATTGTCACCGTCGTTTCTTACCATCGAATCACAAGTACAGAAAGAACATAAAGGATTTCTTTATTGGCAGAGAAGAAAAGGATGTTGCACCCCCGCATCTTTCTAGTGAAGAATTGCATGATGTTGTGTCATAGTATGACATTATGTTTGGTCTCCAATCAGGTAAGCAGAAATTTTCTGGTTTTGGTTCGACCTATAATTAGGTGAAGCGAAGTATCTTTTAGGAGCTTCCTTATTGGAAGACCAATCTTCTCCGCCATAACCTTGACGTCATGCACATTGAAAAGAACGTGTTTGAAAACATTTTCAACACCGTAATGGATGTAAAGAGGAAGACAAAGGACAACATCAAGGCTAGATTGGATGTAGCATTGTTCTGTAACCGTAAAAATATGGAGTTGGTTTGTGATGGGTCACGGGTCGCAAAACCAAGAGCAAGCTTTGTGTTAGAGAAAAACGCACTACTAGTCTACAAATGGCTTAAGAGTCTGCATTTTCCCGACGGACATGCCTCGAATATATCAAGGCTGGTTAATACGGAGGAATGCAGATTATTTGGAATGAAGAGTTATGACTGCCATGTGTTTATGCAAAAACTCATCCCATTAACTTTTCATGATTTGTTGCCAAAGGGGATATGGGATGCACTCACGGAGATCAGTCATTTCTTCAGAGATATATGCTCCAGCAAGTTGAATATTGATCACATTGAAAGGCTTCAAACAAATATCATCGAGACAATATGCAAACTTGAGATGATATTCCCTCCATCATTTTTTGACTCAATGGAGCATCTACCTGTACATTTACCATTTGAGGTAAAAGTTGGAGAACCAGTCCAGTACAGATAGATGTATCCATTTGAGATGTCAGATATTATAGTTGCTATGTAATTCATAATTAAACGTTTCTTAATTTTTTTAATTGATGATTTTTTATTAATTCTACATATGCAGGTACTTGTTCAATCTTAAAAAAAAAGGTTAAGAACAAGGCGCATGTTAAGGCGTCAATATGTGAGGCCTATATTGTTGAGGAGATTTCAACATTTATCTCATACTATTTTGAACCTCAATTGAGAACGAGGATCAACCGTGTTCCACGGCATGATGATGGTGGTGAAGTGTCTTCAAGTGAGAACTTGTCAATATTCTCTAATCAAGGACGACCCATACCTAAAAATACCATGAGGGGAAGATATTTGTCTGAAATAAAGTTCAGACAAGCACATAATTATGTCTAATTTAACTGCGATAATCTGAGACCTTTTATTAAGTAAGTAGATGTTTGACTTAAACTTTGTCAAGAGTGTACTATTTATATATTGTGATAGCATAAACTCATATAAATTCGGAACAACCTTGCATGCAACATTGACGATACTTACTGTCCAATAATTCACAGCTGACCGAATCCCAGATCTTTCAATTACAAGATGAACAATTTACCACGTGGTTTAGAACACATGTAAGTCATATCACAAACTCATTATCTCTTGCAAAGTAATTAACTGTACATCAATATTACATAATATCTGTTTATTGATTATTGTTGTATTTGATATACAAGGTTTATCAAATGGGAGGTAGTGCTGTTATTTCACTGTCTTAACTAAGTTTGGACCCTGAAAGAAAAGTCAAGAGCTATAACAGGTATTTTATCAATGGATATATCTTTCATACTGAAGAATACGGGCATGGTAGAAAGACATACAACAATGGTGTTTGTATTAAGGGATCGACTTCTAGTAAGTTTGAAGTTGACAACTACGGTAGATTGGAAGAGGTCATCGAACTGCAATATCATAGTGAGCAGACTAGAGTGTTTTTATTCAAATGCTATTGGTATGACACAACCGACAGAGGAATCAGAGTAGATCCTCACTATGGTCTTGTTGAAATCAACTCAAAAGCTAGACACCGCAACGTAAACGATTTCTTTGTTTTTGCAAAGCAATGCCAACAAGTTTATTACACATACATCCTTTTCTTTAGAAAGGACCGATCAAGAGTTGATTGGTTATCCATTTTAAAAACCAAACTCAGGAGTCGTGTTGAGGTTGTTCAGGATGAGAATGAAGACACAAGTGTGATAGATGAAGTCTTTCAAGCTAGTGAGTTGGTTGAACCATACCGAGTTGCTCCTTCGATTGATTTAGAAGAAAATTTGAATTTTTGTGTTTTTGACGATAGTTTTGTTGATGTTGACTCAGAGGAGTTGAATGTTGTTTTGAGCTCTAGTGGACTAGAGAATGTTGATGAAGAAGATGATAACCACATTGAAGAGTGCGATGAAGCTGATACCAATTCAATTGAGGATGAAGATGAAAATTCTAACTAAATATGTCATAAAGCCTTATTAAGGATGATATTTTGGAATATGAAATATTTATTTTATAATTGTTAGCTCTTGTTATTGTGTTGTGCATGCTGTAAGTTTGCAATTCAAGCTTTTGTGTAGGAGGATAGACAGGCAAAAAACAGCACTTGTAAAAAGATTGACAGTTTTACCGACGGATATACTGACGGTATGAGACCCGTCGATATTTTCACCGAGAGTTAGAAAACAATTATGGAATTTTTCCACTCTCATCGACAGCTATATCGACGGAATGTGACCCGTCGGTATTTTACCACAATCACCGACGGATATACTGACGCATTCACTGACGGTTGGCTCACATTCCAACACGCACGAATGTTAGACTGCCTGGTCGGTCAGCACATTTACCTATGGACGTGGCAAATCCAATGCGTACGTGCTCTAACGCATAGTTATCAACGGATTTGCTGACGGACATCGAAAAATCTGGAGGAATTTTCAAAATTTTGATGCGAAAATCAATTAAATACCGACAGAAGTTAATGCCACCGCTCAAGAAAATATTATTCTATTTTCCGTTTTCGTCGGAAAAATTGCAGTATGAAACCCTACCCCCCTCCGTGGTTCATTGTTTCTCCATTCCTCATTTCATTTTCTCTTCTCCTCTCCGTTTGTGTTAAGTTTTTGCAAGAGTTTTGAAGAGTTTTTATTGTTGTGTTTGTAGTTTTCAACATATTAAAAGGTATGTATTCTCCTTTCTTTATCTTTGTATTTTTTTTACTTTTTTTATTTTAATTATCGTTATTTTTGTGACGTTCTTTGTTTTGTGTATTGTTTGTAGATAAAATCTTGAAATCAACATATTATTAAGGTAAACATTATTCATTCCTAAATTTATTTTGAATTTATGTAGTGTTCTTTAGTTTTTTCTTTTTATTTGTTAAATTTATTTATTGTTTGTATTGCCATAATACCTTGAAAATTTTGTTAAATTTGAATTGTTATTTTTGAATTTACCTTTAAAATGTTAATTGAAATAAAAAATTAAATTTAATTAGTTTATCTTAATTTTATAATATTATTGCTTGTTATGTTTTTTTTATTATTTTGATTAATTTTAATTGTTATTTATGAATTTGTATTGATGTTAGTTGAAAATATATAGATGTTGAATTTCTATAGATGTTATGTTGTATAGATTTGATTTTGCAATATTTGTGTAATTATCAATATTTGTAGGTATGAAAACTATGGATAGTTTCTAATATAGGGGAGGTGCTGACAAATGTTTTTACATAATTGAATTTAATTATTTAATTTTTCGTATAAATTTGTGTAGATATGTTGAATGAAAATTTAATTATTTTATTGTTTGTATTGTAATAATTATTTGATAATTTAGTCTCTTTTAATTGTTATTGTTGAATTTTCCATGGAAATGTTAATTGGGAATGAAGAATTAAATTTCATTGTTTTATCTCAATTTTATTCTATTATTGATTGTTATGTTTTGTTATTATTTCCATTAATTTTAATTGTCATTTATGCATTTTTATAGATGTTAGTTGAAAATATATAAATGTTGAATTTCTATAGATGTTAGGTTGTATATAAGATTTTCCAATGGAGTCAATTGGTTTGTGGTTGTTGTAAATATTTATAGGTTTGAAGACTGTGGGTAGTCTCCAGTATAGAGGAGGTGCTGTCGAATTTTTTTTAATAATCAAAGTTAATTATATAATTATTCGTATAAATTTGTGTAGATACGTAGAATGAAATCTACAGCACGTCGTCAGCAGACGGTTGCAGCTAGTTCTTCTAGTAGCGAGGAGGATTTATCCTTAGGTGCTGATCACGGCGAGGAAGCTGCACCAACTTGTGATGCTGCCTCTTCTAGCGTGGTTTCACACCGCAAAGGTGGTACGCCTTCACAGCGGGGTCAATTCACCGGCAAGTTCCAGACACAATGGAAGGATGACCTTTCAATGTCAGTTTTTTTATATACTTATAACATAATTTATGAACAACTAATTAATATTTTATTAATTTTATTTAATTTCAGGTTCGCAAACATTGAGGCTGCCCGGACAATAACATCGGCGTTTAAATCATCGATGGAGATTCCATTGTTTCAATAGAGTCAGGTTTCCAGACATCGTGAGTGGAGACCTAATATCAATTCATGGTTTTGACGATTTCAGGTAGGTGTTCATTTTTAATTTCCAGCTTATTTTTATATCCTGTACTATTTTTTATTTTAAATGAATTATTTATATACACAACATAAAAAAAGCAAAAAGATATGCGAGGGATAACGGTCTTGAATGATGTAATGAGGTGACGGTTTGGCAGGAATTCAAACGCCATTCATCTCGTGGGATATATGGTTCACATATATTGAGCACATGACGTCTGAGCGGTTCACACGATGCTCACATTCCGATGTCGACAACCAGAACCAGAAAATTCATGGTTTGGTGACCACGCACACCGATGGCTCTGTCCCGTTCAACGCACATGCGAAGCGGATGCTAAGATTAATTTAAATGAAATATATCATTAATTGATTTGTTGTTGGTTATGAATATATTTAACTTGCAACCTTTTTTTTTTCCTTACAGGTTACGTCTCTTAGACGTGAGCCGAGTCCAATGGAGCTGTTTGTAAAGACGCATGTGTGGAGTCAAGACTGCAAAAAAGGGGTGCAACAATTCGTGGACAACCGTGCTCGGCACTTCGTGGTATGTTCAATCATTTTATTTCGTAACTTATTATTTTCTTGAATTGAATATGATGATTTTTTTAAAAAAATTTCAGGAGACCTATAATAGCCGGTTGAGGAGAGATACGAGGACGATCCTTCGACCCATCTGGATTTTGATCCGGATTTATGGATGGAGGTAAGATCGTCTGGTGGACCCAATAAAAATCGGGTTTACGGGCTCTCCAACACTACAGTCTAAAACTTGCGGTCGGCCTGTAGTGTCTCAACCGTTGAGAGCTCTCCATTAGTATCAAACACCCAGTCTGAGGAGTTCTTGGCCTTGAAACAATCATATGAACGACTCTCGAAGGATTATGATTAGCTCCGTCAAATGGTTATGGAGATGAGATCAAGGACGAGTGATGATACATGTGCAGCCCCTTCTTGGTCGTACGGTCCCGGGAACAACCAGCCTCCTCCTCCTCCTCCTCCTCCATCTCCACCGTTATTCTAGTTTAATTTTGTTTTTGAAACACATTAAATTTGTAATGAATATTTGGATGAATATTATTTTACATTATTTTTTAATGTTTAATTCAATTTTATTTGGTTATTTATTTTTTTTTACTATTAATAAATAATTTTTTTAAAAAATATTTTAAATAAATACCGACAGCTTTACAGACGGAAACCGGCCATCGGTATTTTACCGAGAGTTGTAAAAATATTACCACCGATGCCACAATTACCGATGGATATATTCCGTCAGTGATTACCATTACTATTGCCGACGGATATATTCCATCGGTATTTGACAGAGAATTTTGAGATATTTACCGCACATGCCACAATCACCGACGGATATTCCGTCAGTGATTACCATTGAAAAGATAGACAGAATTATTCCGTTGGTAAATTTCTCGCAGGAATTTTTTGTTGACGCGCTTCTCCATCTGTAATGCCGTCGGTATTTGTTTTTTTATTCCCGACAGCATTAGAGATGGAATGGAAAATTATCGACGATCAGTATTCCGACGGACGGATTCTGTTGGTGAGGCCGTCGATAAAAATGTTACCGACGGTTTGCATGCCTCACACCGACGGAATGAATCCGTCGGTAAAACTATTTAATGGTGTAGTGAAACAATAGTAGCTGCATCCATAACTTATTCAACAACATCTCATGAACATAAGTATTCTCAGCGATATGAAAATTGAATCTTCTTTTAACATGGTAGATAAAGCAACTCAATATGAATAAATTAACTCATCTAGTTTAAATATATCTTATCCTCTATTTACTTTATTGTTATCATCTTTGACAACTTAGACATGACTTCTAGGTTTGGTTTTCACAAAAAAAATAATTAATCAACTCTATTATGATCCTTTATATATATATAAAAAAAGTGTATATGTAATACATTTGTTGGCATTGTTTAACAAACACAAAAACATCATTGATGTTGTTAAACCTACCTCTTTTATTAATTTTGACCATACCATATTGATGATCTATTCTAATTGCTCTATCAGTACCATACCAATAGCATTTGAGTACAACAAAATGTATTTTGCGCTCTATGATATTGCAATTCAATCACATTTTTTAAGTTTCCATAATAATCAACTTCAAATTCATTGGCAGTTGATCCTTTAACCAAAGTCCTATTACTATAATTATTTTTACCTTCTCTGTAATCTTTACTAAGAAAGTCATTTCTATTGGTGAAATACTCGTTATAACATTATATCTTTCTTTCAGAACCTAAAGATAATAATTTCAAACTTTCAGCATTACCTCTCATGTTGTACTTTTAGTTAAAAAAACAACCATTAACAGTTGAAAAAAAGAAGTTACAAAGTAATTTTAAACTTTCCATGTATTTTTATTACAATTATAAATTATCAAATACTTACTTGTGTTTTAAACCACATGGTGACAAATTGTTCATCTTGTATTTGAGAAATTTGAGCTTCAGTAAGATATGAAGTTTGAAATAACAAAATTTGATGATATGAAGTTACTGATAATTGAGCATAAAAAAGAATACAAGAAAAAAATGATTTATAATTTAATATTTTTTAAAATTAACTTACTAAACAAAAATGATCAATTAATTCTAGTTAAACAACACATAATTATGTACTTATCTAAATTTGATGTTTGTCAAATATATTCTCGAAACTATATTTTTTGACAATGGTTGATCAAGATGGGGAAATATTGATAAATTCCCACTAGAAGACATTTCACCACCACTATCATGTCTTGAAACGTGGTTGATTCTTGTTCTCATATGAGACTCAAAATAAAATGAGATAAATATTGAAATTTCTTCGACAATATAAGTCTCGTATATCGAAGCCTTAATATATGTCTTGTTTTTAATCTTTATCTTAAAGTTGAGCAAGTACATGCATAAAGGTAAACATATATAAATTGAATGATCGAAAGTTTTAAAAAATATACATTACACTTTTAGGATGCATGTAATCTCTAACCTCTCAAAGTACTATACAAGTCTTCTAACTTTTTCTTCATACACTAAATATATAGGAGAGTGCTCTATTGTGTCAATGAAAAAGGGAGGAAAAATCATTTCAAGTTTGCATATTATCTCAATTATGTTCATTTCAAGTTGTTCAATATGTTGAGAATGCAACTAGTAAGGTATCTCTAAAAAGTAATTAATCTTCATGAGTGTATCTCATATCCCTTGTGGCGATAAATCCCTATAAGCAAGGAATGAATGTTTGCTTAAACACATGACAATTATGACTTTTCATTTCATACAATTTGCATTCCTTCAAATTCATAAATCTAGCTATATTAAAAGTATATCCATCAAGAAATTACAGACTCTTAAGTTATTTGCAAATAAAAAGTTGTTTGTTTTTTTTATTATCTAAAGTAATAAAAAATCAGGTGCCTATAATTTTCTGTCATATAGTATTCAAACTTGATATAATTGCAAGTTAAACCACACCATTCATCTTAAAAAGAGTTAGTTGCAATTTGAAATGAAGATACATTTCAGATGTCTTTTGAAATTTTTTTATGTAGATTAAAAGATAATCAAGACTACCAAGAAAACAATTATTTGTGACCAAAATTCTCCATCATAATATTTAGGTGTAATCTAGCTACTTGACCCGCATTCTAATATCAAGAATAGGATAATTTTATTTTTTAGAAAAAAAAATGAACAGTAATAGAAAGTATGTAAATATAAACAGAAAAACAGATGTAATTTTTTTGTCGATAGATTGCGGTAAACTTTACCAACAGAATAATCCCTCGTTGTATCCATTAGTAAACACCAATAAAAATATTTTCTAAAGGGGTTTTTATAGTATGACTTTATCCCTCAAAGGAAAGGAAATCAAATTTCTTCTCTTTCATGAATTATGATATTATTTTTTGTCTTGATATTGTATGTCAATTTTGAGGTAGAAAACATGTGGTTTGAGACTTCTCTATTTCTGGAACAATTGTATGGAATCAAGTTTTCATTCCAACAAAATAATTTTGAGCAATTGTTGGATATTTGGAATTCAAGATATAGGCTAAAAACTGAGACAGTTTCTAAGTCACAGGGATTCCTGGTTTGATTCGGACTCTGTATTTCTACTCACTCTTTGGGCCTCAAACATCAAAACTGGGTTCTTTTCTCTTCATAAGAATTGCAGGCCTATGTCCTAGATTTTTAGAAGGGTAGAGAACTCATGAAACAAAGCTGTATAACTCACGTTATAATCCAAAAACCAATCAATGCTCACGCTTGTTTAGGACAGACCAACCAATGTTTGAACTCTAAGCTCAACCCATTGTTTGCTTCCATATATGATCCCAAATTCAGCATACTTTTTTAGTTTAATGCCTAAAAAATACATTGAATCCTAAGAAGTAAATAATTCTCAAAGATACCTAAATCTCTAGACAAGTCAATAATAATCACACGAAATACTCTAAAATAAGGAATGACTACAAATATGTGTGCAATACATTCTCTTATCACTCCCCTAATCCAATAGAACCCATTGATATCAAAATCATTCTTTTTAGTGGCAGGAATCGCTGTCAACTGAAACATTCTCTTTATACCACTAGAATCCAACAACTTTCTTTTTCTTCTCAAATCAGAGATTTAGAAATAAGAGAAATAAATTGTTGGGCTAAAAATGAATTTTTAGAAAATATAGGAATTGAATTTTAAAATTTGAAAAGTATGAGAGCCAAAGTGAACATTTCATAACAATTTTTAAACTACCACCCATTTCCTTTGTTTTTTTTTTTCACTTCAATCCCCTTTCTTTCAATCTTGCTCTTTCTCAACGAATTTGAAACAATTAGGCTTTAATTTAACCTCATAAGGATGCAATCGACGCCAAAAAAAAGTACAATCTGCAACAATGAGTCCATAGTGAAAGATAAGAGTGTGAACAATGGTTTTTTACATAGTGTTTTACCCACAACATTTAGAGTTTTGTTAATTTGTGGAACAATTTATGGCCTTATTAATGAATACATACTTTTTAGATGAGAGACTAATTTGTGATTGAACCAATTAGTCATAACTGGCAATTTCTCACTTGTTTTTAGACAGGGAGTGTGGTTCATTCCAATCACCGTTGGTAAATTCTCTTAGTGTCGTTGGATTTGTCTAATCAGGATCTTTCTGATGGTACTTGAGGTGTTATAATCGGAGCGTCGGTATGTCTCTGAGGTCTTTTTCTTTCTTTCTTCTCTCTCCTCTCTTCTCATAATTGTAATTCTCATTTGTCTTTAGACGGAGAGTGTGACCCACTCTGTGCACCATTAAATACCTTTATTGATATTGTTAGATTTCTCTTGTTAAATTTTTTTTGATGATGCTAGTGGTATCGTAATTGTTGTTTCGATGTGCTTCTAAGATTTTTTTTATTCATACCTTTTCTCTCTCTATTCTTCTCATTGTAATTTATGCTAGCCTATTTTAAAGTTTTTGAAATACTGTGTTTCCTATTAGCGACAACTTTAAATATCATATTTTCTAAACGCAACATGTATCAAACCATACTTTTTTATCAATTTTTTTTTTGTATTTGTGTTATTTAACTAATATTTTTTTTTAAATGGTGTTAATAAGCAAAAATGGGAGGATTTTCATTAATTGTCAAGGTACTATTTGCTAATTATGAACAGTTTTCAAAATTGTTAACCAGAAGGAAAAAATAAAAAAGGTCCAAGAATGAAATTTGACAAGTTTAAAAATAACTTGTAATCTACCTGTAAAAATTATAGAGAACAGTTGAACCTGCCATGTCTTATTACACCTCAAGTTATATCAATTAATTTTGTGTTATGAGAGAAAATATATAAAACCATTGTTGTAGTAGTAACTAAAAAAATTAAATCTTTTGGGTTGTTATAATAATTTAATATGCGTCAAAAACATTATTTGTCAAAAAGCTCCAATTGATGAAAGTGTTATAGATAATATTAAATTAGTTTTGGATTGTTATAATAATTTAACATGTGCTAAAAACCTAATTGTTATTTTAATGTAATTTTATGCAACTCCCGAAGATGATAAAATAAAGGTATATATATTTCATCCTCTCTTATATAGTTACAAGTTCTTATCGTAGGAATATTGATTCGGTTGAAAGCTCGGATCAAGGGTTGATAAAGGTATATTTATAACGATGCTCTCTTAATTATATATACTTGAAAGTAATGAAGCCTTTAGTTCGATAAATGAGGCCCGTCTTCAGTTAGCTTGTTTTTGATTTTGGGTTTAACCTTTGTCTCTCTAAAATCAGCAAGTATTGCTCCGGTCTTATCTCCGATCTTCTGTTCTAGACCAAATTTTCAGTTTAGCATTTAATCTACTCGGTTTTGAAGATCTGGAATTAAGAACGTAGAGATAAAACATTGATGAATCTTTGACAAGTAGAATCACGCTTGACTAATAGTAAAAATCTAAGCAACAAAAAATAAATAAAGGCCCTCGAGTCAATCCAAAGCACGGCTTGCTTTGCCCAAAATAAGTCGAGCTAGCAATTACTGTACCACCACCATTTTCCAATCAAACCCTACATGCGAATTGCTATGCCACCGCTTAACTTCTTGACTTTCAAAGTTCAAACTCCACACCATCCTCTCTACCCTATTTATTCCTGCAACAACCTCTTCCATTAGAATAATCCCTCACTTATTATCCCCTCTCTCACCACCATTAATAACCTGCAAGCAAACTAAAGTGATGAAGCAAGAGAATCCACTCTATAGAAATCTGAGTAAGGAAAGAAAATATACTGCTAGGACATGAAAAAAGAAAGAGACAAACCGATGAGAAGTACCCATTTCTCTAAAGCTACTAGCTCTCTCTCTCTCATTTCACTTTACTTTACTTTTCATTAAGAGCTTCTGCATGTGTCAACTCTGATAAAGATTCTAATGAAGTACCCAGCATGTATTCTTTCTTTATCTCCTTTGCCTCTTGTTCGAAGGGATTGGCTTGTACTTTGAGTATAGTACAAGTATTTCAGTTTTAATGCAAAACCGAAAGGTAGGGATGGGAGTGTACTTTCTCTCCTCCCTTTTTATTTATTTTCATTTCCTTTCTGGTTTATCTTGTCACAGGCGATTCCTGTTGTGTGGTTCTGTCTATTTTATAAACTTAATTATTTCATATTCAATAGCATTTTTTACATATATAATCTGATTTTTTTTTCTTTTTATATTTTCTTTGGGAGCTGGGGAGCACTGTTTATTAATTGAGACAAAATGAACGCGGGGGTAGGTGAAGAGGCTATAAGAAGGGATGTTGTGTTTTGCCAAGCTAGGGCATTCAGCACCGCAAGCCAAAGCTAGCACCAAAAGGGCTATATATCATCTCTTCTTGGTTCTCTTTTTATTGACTACTGTAGAGTAAGGTGTTTACTTATTAAGATTTTGGCCTTTTGTCATCATGGCTTCATCAAACAGACACTGGCCTAGTTTGTTTAAGTCGAAACCTTGCAACCCTCACCACCACCAGTGGCAGCATGACATCAACCCTTCATCTCTCATGTCAACTGGTTGCCACAAAAACCCCTACGCATCAGGTAATAAACACTACAATTTGCAATTATAGATTATCTATCTTTAAGCAAGTTTTATCCTTTTTCATACTCTCTACAATGATAGTCGCATATGCTTTTCACTCCTAAACAAAGCCTAGGCTTTCTAGCCCGTCACCCAATTCATCACTCTTGAATTTGTCATTATTTATATAAATGTATTCTTAATCATCCTTTTTATACCTCTGGAAGTGATATTAATTGTTGACAAATAATAGAATGATTTACAGTGTGTACTTCATAATTCCAACCCGAGAAGTGCTCATTAAAATGATCATACTATGGCTACTGTTATGAGGGCTTTTAATAGATTGTGTACATCTAAACCATGTTTTGCAAGCAGTTCCTGGATGTGAAGAGAGAAGTCCAGAGCCAAAGCCGAGATGGAACCCAAAACCTGAGCAAATTCGCATATTGGAAGCAATCTTCAATTCTGGGATGGTTAATCCACCGAGGGATGAGATACGGAAGATCAGAGCTCAGTTACAAGAGTATGGCCAAGTTGGTGATGCCAACGTCTTTTACTGGTTTCAAAACAGAAAATCAAGAAGCAAACACAAGCTGAGAAATCTTCAAAACTCAAAACAACAACAAATTACCCCTTCAACCACCAAACCTGTGACTACCTCTCTCACAGCTCCATCGTCTCTATCATCTTCCTCAGAAAAATCCTCTCCAAAAGTGTCCAAAAGGACTCTCTCTTTGAGCTCTCCCACTTTTATTGATGCTTCCAATTCGCTAAACAGTTCAGTTAGCCAGACCTATTTTCAAGCACAAAATGAATTTGTGTCTGAACCCTTTTTCTTCCCCGTTCAACAGACTGGAGGGGAAACTGTGGCTTTTACTCAAGGGTTTTGCTTCTCTGAGCTCTCAAATGCGGTTCATGTTCAAGATCACACAGTTGGGCCTTGCCCTAGTCTCTTGCTTAGTGAGATAACGAATTCCAGTGCTTCAAAAAAAGTAAACCATGAAGAGAGAAACCTAAAGATGCAACCGCAGCTCAGTTACACTGCCACCTCCCCAGTTACTCATAGCATCGATCTTGCTCCTCCTCTCCCTCTTTCAGTTAACACTAGCACTGTTTCCATTCAATCCACCATTAGTCAAATTCAAGGTAACAAATCTTTTATCTAGTTTTAGAATTTTGCTTAATGCCCTTCTTGCAAGCACGTGATGAAACAAGCTCAAGCATGTTCTTGAAATGTGATGGTACCGAGATTCTTTTTTGATGAATTGATAAAAAGTTACCAAGTGGGGCTAAATTCACCCAAGATTTCATGAAAGTGATTGGAGAATAATATCTATCAAACATTTTAGTAGCAGATCTTTTATTTATTGAACGAAAGAAAAAATAACATATACTCTATATAGGACTCAAAGATGCGAGATTTGTCATTTTGGATCCCCAATTTGCGATCTTGTCTAGATGGACGTGTGCATGGCTTGATTGACCATGGCTTTAGCTTTGACATTCTTTTTCAGAGAAAATGATTCTGTGGTTGTCAGGTCTAGGGGTGTCCGGTGGCAATGAAAGGTCGACGGTGTTTATCAATGATGTTGCATTTGAAGTAGCTATGGGACCCTTTAATGTGAGAGAGGCTTTTGGTGATGATATTTTGTTGATTCACTCCTCTGGTCACCCTGTTCTCACCAACGAGTGGGGTATCACCCTGGACTCACTCCAGCATGGCGCTCTCTACTATTTGGTACCCCTTTCCATGAGTGAACATGTGAGTTTGATTCTATCGATTCTTGAGATCATTTTCTTCTGTTCATGAAACCATTTTTCATGCATTTTATGATTTAGATTCTTGAGAAGAAATGAAGGTGATGTATTTATTGGTTGACCAAGAATTTCTTAACATATTGGCATTGGGGTTTGAACACAGAAAAGTGTGCCATACAGCATGAAATTTTAGAATGTGAGCCAGTCTGCATATACAAATTAATCAATATACGTCAAGTTACATTTATTTCCTCTGTGTGAACAGTGAAGGTTTTGTTTACTAAATGGATTGTTGGTGAATTTTTCTCGGATTGCAGATATAGAAGCGTGGAAGCTAGCTCTGAGGAGACGGGAGCTAGTTGTAGTTCCGTGCTTTGTGATCTTAGTTTCTAATTCTCTCTTTCTTAGGGTTTGAATTAGTGTTTTTTTTTTTTTTTATTGTTCGAACTGCTAGTTATGGACTTTCTTTTAATGGATCTAAGATAACATTAGAACTTGTGGACCAAATGTATTTTGTTCCTTGTTCAAGCAATATATATATATATATGTGTGGAATATGCTTATCAATTTATATATATCCTATAGTCTCTACGGTATACACCCCCTATTGTGTAGCTAGGAGAAAATGGATTCATGTACTCATGTGGGAAGTGAATGTTTGCGGATAATGTGAACTCACTTCCAACTGAGCTGATATCATTCCCATACTTTCTGCCAGCTTTTAGGTTTGACTTGTTGCTGAAGGAATCCATACTGTAGCCTCATGAATTTGTCATTTGGCTTGTTACCATGACTTCGACCGCCTCGTAGTGGTTACTTGGAAGAAATTCTAGGGGACATCTCATGAGTAGTGTAAACTATACTCGAAAAAATTTCAATTTATTTTATTGGGAAATACAGTGTGCCGCGGGCTGAATCTACCCTATAAAATCTTAATATATTTATTTCTGCCCTAACCAATTTCAAATTTAGATTAAAAAACTTTTTAACCAAACATTAACATTTTTATGTTTAAAAATATTAGATGATTTTAGTTTCTCTAACTTATGCAATAATTAACTTTCCTCACTTATAGATAATCTATTTTAGGGTTATCAGTTATTTGGATGGATTAGAATGAATCTGGATGGATTAGATAGAAACACTCGTTTCTTTCATCTATCAGCCACAACAAGACATAAAAGGAATCAGATTTTCTCCCCTGAATGTTAATGGAATGACTCTAACTAAACCGTCTGATGTGAAGATAATTGTATTTGATTTTTTCAGTAAGCTATACTCTAAGCATGACAGACTTAGAGCCTCTTGCTGTAATTTGGACTTCCTAAAGCTTTAACCCACGTCATTGACTGCTTTCGAAATTTCGTTCTTTGCTGAGGAGATAAAATCTGTAGTTTGGGATTGTGAAGGAAACAAAGCTCCAGGCCCTGATGGTATTAATTTCTTCTTTATTAAGAAAGCATGGAACATTATAGGGGGGATATTGTTCGAGTGGTGGATGACTTCTATCGGACAAACCTCCTTCCTCCAGGCATCAATAGCTCCTTTGTTACTCTTATCCCGAAGATACAAGGAAGACAAATCCTAGACAACGTTTTGATAGCTAATGAGGCGATTCACTTCTTAAAGAAGAGAAAGAGAAAAGGATATCTCTTCAAACTAGACTTTCACAAAGCTTTCGATTCTGTTTTATGGGAATGCATTAATGAAGTAATTGCTGCTATGGGTTTCGGGAGCAGGTGGCGAGGTTGGATCATGCAATGCATTTCAACAGCAAAGATGTCCGTGCTTGTCAATGGATCTCCAACGGCAAAATTTAACTTGGAAAAAGGTCTATGGCAAGGAGACCCCTTCTCTCCTTTTCTTTTTAATATTGCAGTTCAGGGATTGAGTTGTATGTTGCAGCGAGGCTGTGATTTGGGTTTGATCGAGGGTATTAAGATTGGCCGGGATGGATTTACTTTATCTCACCTCCAATTTGCAGATGACACTCTTATTTTCAGCTCAGACTCCTTATTCAGCATGTAGAATATCAAGCACATCCTTTTGTGCTTTGAATTAATGTCAGGTCTGAAGGTTAACTTTTGCAAAAGCAGTATCTTTGGTGTGGGTATAGATGAACATATATGTAATTACACTGCACAAATTCTCCGATGTAAGTAGAAGCGCCTCCCATTCAAATATCTTGGCCTTCCCATTAGTGCAAGCTCTTGTAGAACTTTGATGTGGAAGCCTATTCTCCATAATATCAACGCTAGGTTGGCTTCGTGGAAAGGTAGATTATTATCTATTAGGGGTAGATTGTGCTTAATCAAATCTGTCTTAAGTAATTTGCCCATTTACTTTCTCTCTTTATTTCCTATGCTTGCGGCAATTGCAGCATCCATTGAAAAGAAATTCAGATCCTTTTTATGGTCCGAAAAAGAGGGAGGTAAGAACATATGCAATGTTAGATGGTCAATTATTTCTCTGCCAAAAAATGATGATGGTCTTGGGATCGGATCTCTAAGGGACAAAAACAAAGCCCTGATGTTCAAATGGCTATGGAGGTTTGGTTCGGAGGAGTCGAGCATGTGGAAGGATGTGATTAACAACATATACAACACTAAATGCTCCTCAATTATTCTGAAATATCCTATTGCAGGAACTGGAAGTACTTGGTCTCGTATTGTTAATCACTAAGTTACAGATAATAAACTGCAAGACATTGTGAAACATCAATCTGTGGTACTAGTTGGAAATGGCAAGAGGGTTAAATTCTGGCTTGATGATTGGACAACTACTGGTAGCTTGGCAGATCAGTTTCCTGCCCTATTCCGGTTAACTAATGATAAAGAAGCAAGCCTTGATAAGATGGGGATATGGGATGGTCATGCCTGGCACTAGCTATTCACCTGAATTAGACCCTTGCGAGGTAGAAACTATGGTCTTCTAGACCGAATGACTGCCATTCTTTCGAAAGTACATCAGGAAAAAGACGCAGAGGACAGATTAGTTTGGAAAGCTAACTCCACCAGTAGATTCTCGATCAAATCTCTATATGGGCTGTTAAGCCCCAAACCCCCAATGGACACTAGCTTCTCCTTTACTGGGATTTGGAGAGGAATCGTCCCTACTAAAGTTGAAATATTATGCTGGATGGCTATCATTAAAAAAATCAACATTCGTAGTATGTTGGTTAGAAGAGGTATATTGGACATCTCAGTTGTTGTTTGTCCTATATTTGCTTAGCTGAGGAAGAATCGGTTGATCATATACTTTTGCATTGTCACAAACATAGGATAGTTTGGTCTAAAATTATCAATTAGTGGGGCTTAGCGTGGTGTTGCCCAAAGAACTTGGCATTCTCTTAGTGGGATTCTTTGGTTTATGGAAAATTTCAGAAAAAAAAACGTGGTTGATGCTGTTCTTTTCAGTGGCATGGTCTCTTTGGCTTCATCGTAATGATGTGATATTCAAGCAGACAACCCCGAATTATGATACTCTATTTATCCTTATTATTACTCGTCTCTGCTTTTGGATAAAGGCTATAGAACCTGATTTTTCTTATTCCGCTTCAGATTTAATAAGGTCAGCAGAAGGGTTGTTACGATGGACTAATTCTAAAAAATAAATGGTAGTTGTTGTGTGGTCTCCCCCTATGATTAATAACTTCAAATGGAATGTGGATGGCTCCTCTCTTGGGAAGCTGAGCCCTTCAAGTATAGGCGGAGTCTTGCGAAATCATAATAGGATTATTCTTGGTATTTTCTCCTTGTCAGTTGGGATCTTAGACTCCAATGTAGCCGAGCTGAAAGCGGTTGTCAAAGCTATTGAATTATCAGCTTCTAATTGCCGCCTGCACCATAAACACATTATTATTGAATCTGACTCGGCTAATGTCATTAGTTGGATGAATAACCCCAGAATAGGCCTTGTTTGCATCACAATCTTTTCTCCTCTGTTCAGAGAGTAGCTTCATGTTTTGGTTCACTCACATTCACTCATTCTCTTCGTAAGAGTAATAATATGGCAGATCACATGGCCAAACAGGGAGTGTTTAGAAACACTGAATTTGTCACTTGGCTCTAATTTGCTTGATATGCAGGTCTTCTATTTCTTTAATTTCTGGTTGCGGCTCTTGGAGAAACTAGATTGTTTCCTAGGTTGGTTCGGTCTCTTGTAGTTTTTGATGAAAAGTTGCAGGATATTGTTTAGTGCGTGCCAATGATATGTAGATTGCTTTGGTTCTAGAAAGGAGCTGAATCACCAAGATATCCAGAGGCAATTCGAGCTTGTCAGATCTTTGTCTTGTGTGAAACTTCTTGGTAACAGAATCTGATGTTGCAGGTCTAGGGGTTTCTTTGATAATCTTGTTTTTGCATGCTCTGATTTTTCTCTGTTTTAGTGTGGCGCGCGATCCTGCTCCTCTTCTTGTTAAGGTGTCAAAGGCTGATCTCTGGAGAGGTCATGGCTAGTCTTGTTTTCGGTTAAGTTGAGGAAAGATGGAAATATTTTGTTTAACTCAAATCTAGTTCAGTTGGAAGTCTACTTGGCAATTCCTCTTGGTGTGTGGCACCAAATCTGCATCTTTTAGCTGCTATTTTGTTATTTTGGCATCAAATTTGCTTTTTTTAGCTGCTATTTGTATTTTTGATTTCTTGGTTTGTTGATCATTTCATTTTATAGATCTGCTAAATTTGAGTTGTAAGCAGATTTTCTATGTTTTATATATCTCCTTCGCCAAATCTTGGCGTCTTATAATGCAATATTATACTTCTAAAAAAAAAAGAGTCAAGCTCTCATTAAATATCCTAATTATGTTTAGGATTATATTTAATCATTACTAATACATTTAAAAATAACATTGTTTTATTAGGGAACTTGTTTTCTTTTTATATATCTTTGTATTCAAACTCGCTGATCTTTCAACTTTATATATTTTTTATCTGTTATATATATTTATATTTTGATTAAAAAAATAAAATTATTTAATATTTATATATTATATTTGGTGTAAAATTAGAAAATCAATTGATAATGCATAATATATTGTGGATTAAATTGATGTTTTTCCATGATTTTATTTTTATTCACCAATATATCCCCAAACCTAACTTGCTTGCATTGCATAGGCTCATCCTTGTATTGTCATTAAACTCTTTACTTTAATTAGAAGAAAAATTATAGATGATAGTATTCAAAGTTATGATTATTTAGTAAAAAAAGTATTTTAATAAATCTTTAAAACACTAAAAAATATTAAGGGTGTTTGTTTTTATTTTTGTTTTTGTATTTTGTTGAGGTTATTGTATTTTTTATTTTTAGTGGCGGGGTTCATGGGTTATTAGATAATCCCTCAAAAATATTTTTATACTAACTCTCTGTTGGTTTAATTATTACATTCCTGCAAGGTTCCAAGTGTACTGTTGCCTCTCCCATCCAGGATTTTAGGGTTCAAGTATCCAATTCACATGTATCCCAAGGGTTTAAACAAATAGCCCTAATTAGAACAACTTTCTTGCACGAATCATAGAAACTGATACGAAAACGGAAAGGATTGCTGTTATCGACGTATAATATCCAATGAATTTGAACTTTTGTGGCAGAAATGAACATACAGACTAGAGATAGGAGTAGTTGTTGACGGAGAGGGTCAACTTTTTTGATTGATTGGTGCAGATTATTTACGTGCACACTGGCGATAACAGTGCTAATACTCACTTCTACTTCGATTTGACTAAGCGATTTGGATGTATCAATTACCACTCTTCTGTCACAAAATTCTTCATCTACGTCATTTACAACACACAGAGCACTGTGGTTTTCATGAACCATCAGGTATGATGACCATGACTACAAAAGCTCCTTACAAAACCAACCTCTATGTCCTCAGGCTGCAATTTTTTGGGTGGATTCCAAGTGCTGGGGTATCCAAAGTGAGTGGAAAAAAAACCAAGAAATGGAAAGTATGGTGGCTGTTTTTTGTCCCTAGGCTGCGATTTTGGGTGCCAGGAAAACTAGATGCAGGGGCAGCAGCGAGTGGTGATTGATTTATGGTCAACACTACATGCTCCCACCATAGGGATTCTGTGTAAGAACAGATAGCTCGATGGGATTGTTCTAGCCCAAGTTCCATGACCTTATCTAGCGATGAGCTAGAAACCCACATCTCTGTGGTCAATCCATTTACATGTATGGGAAAGCATTGGACAATTGACAATCTTGTGCATGCAGATTCAGACCCGCGTGATAAGCCAAGTGGTTCTCCCGCTAAAAAATAGTGTTAGGATAATAAAGTCTTACAAATCCAAAGATTAATACATTACAAAATAGGACTTATCGCAAGATCAGTTATCGTATCGATCTTAGCCAAATACCATCTTAGTTTTGAATACTTGAATTTCTATTTCCCTCAGCTCATGTCCCCGGCCTCTTCCAAAAAGTTTGGATTCGAAACTTTTTTTTGTAATTAAAAATAGTATTCCCTTCGAACTGTTACGCTTGATGTATTATTTCTTCTTCTAAGATCAATGACACTTATCTACGTTTCCCTATCATAAAGTTCTCTTTTAATTTTAGCAAATTCAAGTAAAAATAATATCAGGGGTGGACTTTTTTTTCCTCTGAAGATTGATTTTTTAATATAATATGAATCAGTCGATTTGGTGAGTTAAATAATAGCCTAAACAACCATTAAAAATGTAGTTTAATTAAAAGAATTCAAGACAGCATATTTTTTACAAAAAATATTAAAACAATAATATATTATATCGACTTAGATTAACTTGAGTTTGCTTATAAAATTAATGACCTGGTTTATAAGATCTTGAAATCGATAAAAAACAAATTAAAATAAATTATAAAATGTAATTTCTAATAAAATCAATATTAAAAGATGAAAATAAAAACTAAAATTTAATTAAAAAATAAAATCAAGAAAGTAATTTAAATCAATTCGAATTAATTTATCAAATTTTTAACTTAAATCATCTAACCATAATCCCCAAAACAGTGATAGGCAAGCTATGATAAGAATTGGTGGAAGTTTACACATGAAAGCCAAGGAGGAACTTGCCAAAGAAAACAAGGATGATTTGCAGCCATAAAGCATTAAAAAAGAACAAGTCTGAAGGAAAACGCATCAAAAGAACACAGTAATGCAATTTGCGGCCCACTCAGGCGGAAAAAATTGTTTCCAAAGTCTTTTTGGAATCTTTTCATTGAGCTCTTCCCAGTAGCTGGTGATGACCCATTCTTTCCTTCACCTCCTTTTCTTCTCGTCTTCTCTTTCCTCTATCTTCTCTCCTAGCCATCAGCCATTAATAAATGCATGAATGTGCATTTTTGTGCTGAGAATGAGAGAAGTTGCTCCAACTGTCTTTTATTCCAGTTTCCATTTCACTCCGTTTATGTTATGAAATCAAACGGACTGGTTTTTTATTTCGAGGTGTTTGAAAATATAATCTCGGTTATTTTGTTAAATATTTTTTATTTGAAAATATATTAAAATAATATTTTTTATTTTAAAAAAATTATTTATAATATCAATATATTAAAATAATATAAAAAAATAAAAATAATAATTCATAATAATAAAATTTAAAATTTAATCGACCATCACAATACAAACAAGGACTTCATCTCATCAGGCCATGTCACAAGAGAAGTGGTTTTTATTTCACAGCCCTAATGGAATCATAGGTTTTAAACCTGGCACGGTTCAAGACCTGGATTTTAGATTTTGACAGGGTCACTGGATCATTCAGGTCAATTTTTTTAAAAAAAAATTAAAACGACACCGTTTTAGTAAAAAAAAAAAGTCAACGGGTTACAACCGGGTTTTTGACATAGTCTTTATGGGTCAACCCGTCAGGTCACCCCCGATTTTGCCTTTTCCTATTTTTTCTTAAACCCAGTTCGGTTCCAACCTCGGGTCAGCCGGATTTTAGGTTTTGACAAGGTCACTGGATCATAAGTTTTAAACTGCCGTTGACTTTTATTTCACAGCCCTAATGGAATCATAGGTTTTAAACCTGGCACGGTTCAAGACCCGGATTTTAGGTTTTGACAGGGTCACTGGATCATTCAGGTCAATTTTTTTAAAAAAAAATAATCAAAATGACGTCGTTTTAGTAAAAAAACAAAAGTCAACGGGTTACAACCAGGTTTTTGACATAGTCATTATGGGTTAACCCGTCAGGTCACCCTCGGTTTTGCCTTTTCCTATTTTTTCTTAAACCCGGTTCGGTTCCAACCCCGGGTCAGCCGGATCCCGGGTTGACTCGCCAGACCGGGCCGGATTTCAAAACTATAAAGAGAATGGTTTTATTTTATTTTATTTTTAACTTGCACCATCAGAATTTAAAATAATTATTTTGAGTTTCAATTTTTTTATATTTTTTAAGGCCATGCCTCCGGCGAAATTAAATACATTTCTAATCGAATCTCGTGTACATCATAGGAATGAGCAAAAAAATCAAAAAATCGATTAAATCGAGAAAACAGGAAAAAAATAACCGATTAAAGCAATTAGAATTTTAAAAAAACCAACCAGTTCAGTTTGGTTTTGGTTTGGGTTTGATAAGCCTGAAATAAAAAAAAAACGAACCGAACCGAACTTCAGTTTAAAAAAAAAAACTATAAAAGCACTTTCTAAATTTTTAACCCTAGCATTCCCCCTTCTTCTGCATCCAACAACCGCGCCCCTTCCCAAAGCTCTCACAAGCCACAACTCTCAAATCTCAATCTCTCACACTCTCCACCTGATAAAAAGTGAATTCTCTATCACTTTACAAAACTTCATGGTCAGATCTAGACTTCTAGTCATTTAACAAAACTTCATTGAGGCTTCAATCTTCATCTTCAAATTTAACAACCTAGGAACTAGTTTAGTGTATGCTTCAAATCTTCATCTTCAAGGCTTCAATATTTGTTTCCTCTCGTCGTGGTTTTGTGTCCTTTTATTTTCTTTTTTAAGTTTGAGGTAGCTTCTGCTGTAATTCCTGCTAAGACTAAGAAGAAAGATTAAAGTTTTGTATATCATGGGTTACTGTGCTATGTTGTTTATATAGAGCTCTTTACTTTAAAAGTCTGTTTTTGGTTTAACTTTTATATTGGTTGTATGTTAGATGGGCAGGGTTCAAGCACACTTATTTTGACACCTCATGGTCCTTCATATCAACTTTAGCTGTAGTTGTTCTACTTGTCCTTATTATGATACAAGTCTCCTTTACTTTCTATGGATATTACCGTCCTCCTAGGCAATAATTATATTCTGTTGTTCTAACTTGCAAATTGTATAATTTGAATGCACTGAGCGATGAAAAACCATTCTCCTTGCAACTCTTTGATGTCTTACCAGAACTCTGTAGTCTACAGTCCCATGATAGTTTTCATGAATCTTATGATGACAGATTTGTTATTTGTTGAGTAATTGAGCTTTTGAAATTGAGGGGTTTATAGGGAAGAATAAGAGGGAAGCTGGAGAAGCTATAGAGAAGATTGTTAAAAAAAAAAAACCCATTCGGTTTGAATATAGGTTTTTCTGGTTTTTATATTAAAAAATCGAACTTGACCGAGCCAAAACCGATCGGTTTGAACCGATTCCGGTTCGGTTCCGGTTCAAGTTTTTCTGTTTTTTAAAATTTTATTTTAATTATTTTTTTAGATAAAAACCGAATCAAACCAAAAATAATTACTCCTAGTACTACATCACATCTGAACAGATGATGATTTGCCAAAAGATTATTTTTCATGCAACTATTCACCGAAGAATTGTTGTGTAAATGGTGCAAGTCAATAGAAAATAAAAACCATAACTTTAATCCAAATAAAAAGCCCATAATTCCTTCATTTAAAAAAAAGAGAGAGAGAGAGAGAAAGAGAGAAAAAACAAAGCCCACACAAACCACCTCTTGTGTTTAAAAAACAGCATTGCTGAATTTGCTTTAGATAATCCTTTCCCTGCTGTCATTCTCCAAACCTTAACTCAATATAAAAGGTGGCTAAAACGACATAAAAAAAAAGAGAGAGAAAGAAACCCATCAAATGGGAGCCTATAGAGCTGACGATGATTACGATTACTTGTTTAAGGTGGTATTGATCGGTGATTCAGGCGTTGGCAAATCCAATCTCTTGTCTCGTTTTACAAGAAATGAATTCAGTCTCGAATCCAAATCCACCATTGGCGTCGAGTTTGCTACTCGCAGCATTCGCGTTGATGATAAAATCGTTAAGGCCCAGATTTGGGACACTGCTGGCCAAGAAAGGTTCCCCCACATTCCCTTCCTCTTTTTTTCTTATAGATCTCTCATCCAATTCTTTCTTTTTTTTTCATGTCATGATTGTTGTTTTTTTTTTAATATATATATAACAATGTGGGTTGTGATTTTGATTATTTGGATTGGAATATTGGCTTTTCTTGAATTCTCAATAACTAAAAATATTAAATCACTTGGAAAATTATAGCCAATACATGATGAATTGTTCAAATGTGGAATTCAATAAAATGAATTCTAACGTACATTAATGGTGATAGACTTGGCCAATTTTGATGCCATAGAAATGCTTTGCGTAGTTGACAATGCACGGCTGTGCAATTGTAACTGCTTGCACTTGTTCCATGCCCATGATCAGGATGGAACGTTGGAGGGTTTGACGTTAAACATCCATAATTAAGAATGACCGGTAGATTGTATTGTAAGGAACTACAGGGTGATGTGAAGGTGATTTTTGGGATCTACGAATTACAGTTTATTAATCAGAATTAAGACTCTCTTGGCATTACCTTGATGATTTGGGAGGATTTAAATATTAATGTTTGCAATCCTTCCTTGCTGTGATCATTATACAAAGTAGAAGGGCTAGATTAATATAACCAAGCAACGCCTATGTTGTCCAATGTTTCTATTTGGTTTTATAATTCTACAATTCATGCAAACTGGAGAAATCATTAGGTATATCAAGAATTGCACCCACCCTCTTTCTCGTATAAACATGGGATTCATCGTGAAAATTATTCATGGACCCTACCTTCTTGTAAGAGAGGAGAGGGCAACTCTCCTGGATAATGACTTCCACAGTATGTGATGAAGATTTCTTGTTTAGATGATGATGTAGCAAATTCGGCTGTCTTATTTCTAACTCTTTTTTTTTTTCCCCCAAAAGATACCGTGCTATAACAAGTGCATACTATCGAGGAGCTGTTGGAGCCTTACTAGTCTATGATGTAACCCGCCATGTTACATTCGAGAATGTGGAGAGATGGCTAAAGGAGCTTCGCGATCACACAGATGCTAACAATGTGATCATGCTTGTAGGAAATAAAGCAGACCTGCGTCACCTCCGAGCAGTTGCCACTGAGGATGCCAAGGGTTTTGCTGAAAGAGAGAGCACATTTTTCATGGAGACTTCTGCTCTCGAGTCAATGAATGTTGAAAATGCTTTCACAGAAGTGCTAACCCAGATCTACCGTGTTGTAAGCAGGAAGGCTCTCGACGTTGGAGATGACTCAACATACTTGCCCAGAGGACAGACGATTAATGTCGGAAGCAGAGATGATGTCTCGGCCGTGAAAAAGGCTGGATGTTGCTCGTCATGAGTATTGGAAAGTTTCGAAATGTTTCTCTTCCGAGATTTTATTAGCTTAATCATTAAGCGAGAGCCTAAAGATTGTCGTCTTTGGGACTCCATACAGGTTTATCTGACCACACGACAATATGCTATGTTGACAAAAGACATTCAACAGTCTAAATGTTACTATTTTTTAAGAACTAGAGATGAATTTGGAGCCCATTTTGAACCCTAAAAATGCTATGGTTCTTTATTTGTTGTTCCTCTCCAGATAACGTATTTGCTTGCCTCCACCGTCCCTCCATGTGATAGCTGCAGCCTAGTGCTGCAGTTTTATGTAAAGTTTGGTTGTCTAGGTCATAAACGTGTGAAGACTGGCTCTGACGGAGCATGTAATATTGAAAGCTCTAGGCTAAAAATTCATTTTATTGGTAATATTATTTTTCAACTTATTCATGTAACGCGTCTAATTTAAATTATAGAAATGTAAGAACTATATCGTATTTAAATCAATGAGATGTTATAATTATAAGCTTGCTCAATTTTTTAATAAGTTGGTAGGTGGACTCCTTCATGCATCTACTAAGTTATCCCTTAATTCTAATGAAGAACGCTAAAATGAGAAAGGATTCGTGAACTTTTAAGATGAGAAAAAGGAGTCAAAATGTCAAAAAAATCCTGAAAGACAAGTTCATTTTGAACACGACATCCTCCATTACTATATAACTTCTAAAAGAAAATAATACAGTATGAAGATATTTTCTAGTTTCTTAATTGAAATAATATTTTAAAACATTAAAAAATGAAAAGGCTTTCTGACTTTTATTAAAAAATAGAAACTAGAAATGAAGTAAAACATTGAAATAGAAAAATAGAAAACACTCTGAGCATACCATTTACCTTTCCAATGTGCCATACATTGCTTCCCAAGTTACGCAACACCATAAAGCATTTTAACAGCAATTTTTGCAAGCAATTCAACCAATCCTTCGGTTAGTCCGCCAACAATGCCAGAGTTGAGGGCTTGCAGAAGAAAAAAAATCACACCATAACTGGATTCTCCATCCTCGAGGACTCACAACAGTGACAAATCATGTTCGATAATATAAAACAAATAATGGTTATCATAGTGCAGGGGCAACAGTTCAGGCATCCCAAGAAGACACGTAGTAAGCTGCGAACAAATAGGTTTGAGAATTGGAATTCAGAATAGCATCAAATGCTACTGCTGGATGTTCAAATACAATACAATCAAAATATTCTGTATACAAATTAAAGTTCAACTTTCTAAAAAGCATGAAATAATCTATTTGCTTTTCAAAACCAATAACATTGTCCACCAAGATAGGAATATTATAGGCCGACTAGCAAGTTCTTTCTAGCATATTATGGAGGGCACTAATTGTTGATACTTTCCTCCTATGGTCATTTCCGAGATTCTGCTTTCTTCTGCTCCTTGGCTGCAAAAACACAGTTTCTATCATTTACAAGAAAACATGAAAATGGAGGGCAAAGCAGTTTCTCCTAGAACCTTACCAGCCTTTTCTTCTTCTCGCTTTTTCGCAGCTTCTTCCCTTTGCTGGCGGATGAGACTCAATCGTTCTGCATGAAAAATAGAATATGAAACTTACAAAGATGGAAAAATATGTGGGCTGCAAATAGAGCACAGAAGGAAAGAAACATTCTTCGACCAAAGCCATCTCACAGAAATCTAATGAGATTGTTAAGAGTAATATTGGTGGGATAAGCCCACAAACCTGAGACATGCTAACCATGTCACACCACACAATAGCACACCATTATATGACATCTAAATCATTAGAGGTAACCGTTTCACTTCCTACCACACTAATATGGCGGATATAAAAATACCTTCAACCCATGCTCGAATACAAAATATTCACATTAGGCCCAAAGAGCAAATAATCTCTTACCCAAGTCTTTCCTAGCTTGTTCTGTTTTCCCTTGTTCTTGCAGCCTCATGTATCGCTCATGAGCCCTTTGTTTCTCTAACTCCTCCCTGCAAAAGAATCGAAGCAAGCATTGTCAAACAAGATTTCTTCAGGTATAATCTAGAACCCCTAAAGATTGAGCCCTAAGAGCAACATATTATATCCTGTTTCAGCACAGCCATAACAGTTTGATCAGTTTGATATCTTCTCTACATCTCAACAAAAAACGAATTCCTTCTTCAATACACAATATGCTAACCTTTCACGCCTTGAAAGCTCTGTTGTTTTCCCAGTCTGAAAACACCAAATAATAACAGCATTACTTCTCGATCTAATATAATCACTAAAAAAACATAGAAACCGAAACTTACATCAACATCTCTAGCTTTCAAGTTCTTCGCTTTCACCAAATTAGGATTTTCAATCTCAATAATACCTTGAGTTCCTTTCCGCTTTTGCTAAACATTATTCAACCAATTTCCAATTAACAAGCCATTCCAATTAAATAAAAAATGTAAATACTTTAATAATTACTAACATCAGGATCATCTTCTTCGGATTCCTCCTCAGATTCCTCTTCCCTCTTTTCCTCTTCATACTCAGCTTCCTCCTGAGCATTTTAAATACAGATTCTCTCTCACACACAGTATCAACTTCACCAAAACAATTACATAAAAAACACAATTACTAATCAGAGCTGGGATAAGACGAGAGACATACCCGCTTAAACGTGCGAGGACGGGTTGAGGTGCCAGCAACTGCAATAAATCGAATATTACAAACAAATAAAAAAAACCTTAATTTTTACAAGAATAAAAAATAAACAGAAAGCAACAACTTTATAGATGGTTAAATAATAATCCAGATCCAACTGAAATTTCTTTAGAAGAAGAAGAAGAAGAAGAAGAAGACAATCTTACGCATCTGCTCGGGGGTAGAAAAGTGACGCTGACCGGTAGGCTTTCCCTTAAACTTTCCTCTTACCATCTTAATAAATCAAAACAATGAGTACTCAAAAAAAAATCAAAATCAAAAGTTAAGGGAAAAGAGAAGGATTGATAGGCTTTTAGTTCAAATCAGAAGGAAGATGTACTCTGTTTGATTTAGAAGTGGAGGAGAGGAGGATTTGATCTGATTTGATTTGATCCTTCCTGATGGATGGATGGATGGGTTCCAAAGGCAAAACCCTAGAGGAGAAAACTTGGACCAGCGTGCGGTGGACGGGAACTTTTTTATTGTGTCTGTTTTGTCCACATGGATTCGATGCCCTTACGTGGTAAATCTGTTGATCACACAGTGAAGATGCGATAGATGTCTGATGAAAGGTTTGGGGCCCACAGTGAAGCTGGCCAGCCTAGGCCTGAAAATCAAAATACAGGCCTAGCCCAGATCGGATCGCTCAACCTCCTTGGCGTCTTGTAACCCAAAAGGAAAATTTGGATTTGAATCTTCGCATGTTTTATTATATTTATTAAACAATTTTTAATTTTTAATTTTTAAATTTTAAACTGAATAAATATTATTTAATGCATGATAATCCCAACCTAACTAACTATTTATTGATCATGTGAGGTGGGTCATCTTTTCTAGTAATAGGATGATCTCATTTATTATATTAATATGGTATTTAAATTTTATCTAGTCTTACATAAGTAAATTATATCACATAAAAAATATATTGAATCTTAATACAATTTTTTTTTTGTTAATAATGTCATGAATCTTAACTAAATTATACGGCATTGTTAGTTTAATTTGTCAAGGATTCCCACTATATATAAATAAAAATAAACCTTTTAGTGTATCATATAAACTTTAGTTATGGTCAATTGCTTTTCTTTGATCAATCATGATTCATTATTGATTCGTTAGTTTTCCCTTAACTTTTCTAATTAATTAAGACTTTTTAAACTCAGTCAATTTTATTATTCATGATCAATTTTAACCTTTTTTTATTTGTAATTTGTTTTAGTATAAATACTAATGTTATATTAGGTTATCATTAAATTTGAATCACCATTCCCAATTTAAGAAACATAATTAATATTTAAATCCTCGAATGGTTAAGAACATTATGATGTTGGTTTTATATCCATTTGAAACATCATTTCTAATTTAAGAAATATAATTAACATTTAAATCTTAGTATTTAATTTTAAATTCAATGATTTAATTAAATTATTTACAGTTATGACATATATATATATATATATATATATATATATATATATATATATATATATATATATATCATGTCCCATGAACATTTATGTACATCACTAGTAGATTCTTAACAAGGTTTAACTGCACGCTACCTTTTAATATGATCTAATGCAGAACCTGTCAAGCTCGAAGTGTTGGGTTTTTCAAATATAATACATGTGGTGTAAACTATGACATAAAATTATTCAGAAGTCCAAGAGTTAGATAGATCTAAAGTTATTTAGAGATTTGTTACCTGAATATCTAATTTTCTTGGACTTTGAATAATTTCTTAAAGGCAGGGTTGTTGCAAACCACAAGATGTCCAATTGTCCAGCGGCCTCTAATAGTAATCCACAAAACCACTCGTGAGAAATGTTCTAAATTCTTATTTAGGAGAGAAGGATTGCTATGCCTAGAGTACTAACTTTAATTTTATGTTTACGTAGTTTTTCTTATCTATCAAACAACCACTTTTGATAAAATAAGAGGCGTAACTTGCTATTTAAAGCTAGGAAAATCTAAAAAACCCTATAAAGACAAATGGTTCGACGTGGACTTCATATAGTAATAAAAATATCTGAACTGCCAGTAATAAAGATTGGTAAAATATCAATTTGCTCCTTAAATAATATTCATATATTAATTCAGGATAATTTTAGAAATTAACTCAATCAAGTCCTTGATTTTTCTAGGAGTAGAAATATAATCCATGTATTAATTATAATTTAGTCCTTAATTTTTAAAATATATTTTAATCAAGTAATACTTAATTAAATCATCTCATTTAATTTTGACTAATGATTCTTAATGTGTATAACTCATTAAGTTTCTAATATGTTGGCCCAAATATAAATTATAATTATAATTAAATAGAATTAAATAAATTAAACAATTTAATTTATTATTAATTTAAAATTTGATTAATTTATATTTGAAGATCAGATGTATTGTCTAGAAACATGTCATGATCTCCAAAATATTATAAAAGTCATTAGTGGTTTGACTTAACTTTTTAGTGACCGATTTCTCAGTGTAATTAATATCTTTTCATCAATAATATTCTAATTTAACATTAAAGCATGAAATATGTTTGTCATGCTAAATCATATTTATTCTCTACGTAATAATCATTGATTGTTTGAATAAGATTTGAAACTCTTTTCAAATTTCATTTCACCTTAACCAAAGATTTCTCAGTTAATACTATTTGAGAATAAATGAAACATTTTTCTTAATTCACTTAAGGTGATGAATCATCTTTTTATTACTTAAGTACCTTCATATAGTTCATGTTATACCCAATATGTGCCCTTTTGTTACCTCAATTAAAATAACATGTAACAGGATCAAAGCATAACATTTTTTTTATATAAGATGACTTAGAGATCTCAAGTCTAAGGATTACTTACATAACTGTCATGTAAACATTTCCATAGACATATGTTATCTTTCCATATGAAATTCTCATACATGTTAGTTTAGTGTACATGTCTTATGATAAACATCTATGTATTAGTTCTAGGTATCCTTCATACCTCAACTTATGAAAACAACTGCTTCCTTTTATAAATAAAAAAAATATAATATGTATCAGTTTTTATAGTTCTAATGAATGTCTAGTATTTAAGAGAATATCAATTATGAACATTTTAAAAACAATGTTTTGATGCAATAAGAATGTCATAATTATAATAACTTTATAATTTTATTTGCAAAGCATTTTTGTTCCATAAATTTTATCTTTATTCTAGATTAATTAATGTAATATTATACACTAGTAGAAAATTGATAAATACAAACAGAAATATTAAAGGAATATTTCTGTTGGTAAATTTCTGACGGATATATTTCCTTGATATATATCAAAAAAATTATATTAAAAAAATTAAAATAAAATAAAATAAATAATGACGTGTCATTGCAAATCCTTTTATCCTGGATTTTGCCTTCAAGTTGAATAGCCAATGTCACAAAAGTTGCTATTAAAAAAACAAATTATTTTATAGGGAAAGCAAAAGGAGAATCAAAATCACCATATTTCTCATTAGCACTGTCATTGGTTACAACATGAGCATGGGGTCTGCCGAGAGAGGGGCGTCCGATGACCAAATATCCAGACTACCAAGCCGGAGGTACAAAGCTGTGGACACGGATTCGGAGTTTCGCAACAGTGTTGATTGTGATTCTACCGTTGCAAGCGCAGATCCGGTAAGTCCTAGTTTGAAAATACACGTAGCTAAACTACCTTATCAGCATGCAATCAGAGCATGAGCTGAAAAGCCATGGATGATCATCTTCCTAATGATTTCTTCTTTCTTCTTCTTATATTTGTGTTATGATATTGACAGGAATGTTGCATATGCCTAGCCAGGAATAAAGACATAGAAGAAGTTAGGCAATTGCCATAGAGGAGCTCACCAGTAATCATAAATATAGAACTCTGTCTTTGGGTTATATTTGGCAGTAGATTTAGATATACCCCAAAATAGGGTAGGGAAGTACTTTCCTCCTCAAGGATATATACCCCAAAATCTGTGCATGATTTCTTTCTTCCTGGTAATGGTAAAGGATATATACAGGTATGCATGTAATCGTACTTAAATAATGCATATATTATAACCTTGATAAAATATTACTCTCTAAATTAATAATATTGATTAAATAAATTTTTTTTAATAGTCTCAACTTGGGTAAATTAATAATTCATTAAATTTGTAAGATAATATACTTAAAAAAACACGTAGTTCTCACTTATATATAAATTAATAATCCCCTTGTACATCAATACACATACATACTTAATTACATAGTTTTTGTAAAATAAGACTTCAATATTATTATTTTTCTGTAAACCTCCAATTAGATGTTTGAGAAAACCTGAATAATAATAAAATAAAATAAAAGTAAATAATTGGGATGAGATTTTTAATTATTAAATATTTATTTTTGACATTAAAAAAAATAAAGCTTTCTGGTCATAAGGCCCCGATTAAAATTTTACAGTATTAATGAGATATTAAAAAATATAAACATAAAAGATAAATTAAATATTTATTAATAATAAATATAATAATAAAACATGTAACCAACCGATTACATTCAAGAAATATTAAACTAACACCAATTACCCAGTTTTATAACAGCATAGCATTTAAGGTAAGGCATATTTCTAGCCATAAGCTGCGTGCCTCTGCATAATGTGGCCATGTATACATGGAGGAAAAAAAAAAATAGAGGCAAAAACAGTTCAATTCATCAAACCGGATCACTCCAGCAGTTCATGCAACTTGTGGACAAAACCATCAACATAAGAGTTTTCAAGCTCTTTGCCTAACAAAAACTCTCTCCATTTTGCATGGTTTGCTCTCACCAATTTCCCCACTTCACTATCATCATCCATCACAGCTTTCACTGCCTCGCAGACACCATGTCTTGTAAACAAGCCATCTTCTTCACCTTTCTTGACTTCAACTCCAACTTTCAGATCTCCACCCACTACTCTTGCATTGATTATTTGGTCTCCAACATTTGGCAAGAGGACTAATTGACACTTATTTACCATACCCTCTGACAACGACCCAGATCCACAATGAGTCACGAAACATCCTACAGAAGGATGCCTCAAGATCAGCTGTTGCTGGACCCAACCCGTATAAACAAGTCCTCTTCCCTTAACTCTCTCCTCGAACCCTTCTGGCAAGGCTGACTCGATTGTTTCAGCTCCAATAGGTGGTTTGAGGACAGCGAAAAAGGGCAAGCTTGTAAGCTCAAGACCTAAAACCAGCTCTTGAAACTGATCTTTCTTAAGAATACATTCACTCCCAAAGGCACAGAATACCAAAGTTTCGGCTTTAAAGCTATCCAACATTTTGGCAATCTTTTCTTCCAAGACTGAGTTCGGTGGTTCTGGCACGATAGGACCTGCCAGAATCACAGGCTTGCCAAATTGGTCCTCAATATAATCAGAATAAGGCCCTTCCATCTCTCTACAAGCTTTGAAGGCAATAGCGTCACATTGACTTAAAGAATATATATTGCGTTCCTGAAATGAAATGTTGCTTCCAAATTGTTTTACAGTAACAGCGCATATTCCTCGAGCTTCATGAGCACGCAGCTTGATTGATGACGGGGGAAAACTCGGCGGAGGCTGCATCAAATCAGCTGCTGTCAAGCTCTCAAGTTTTCTCTCAGGACTTAACATATAACCAATGGTAGCTGGGCTAATGATACAGAAATGCACAGATTTAATACCATGCTTGCGTGACAACTCCGGCAACCAATGAGTAAAATCAAAGAAGATGAAGTGAGGATTAAGGATGCGAAGATGGTCCTCGATGACATGTTCTGTGAGATCCATCGCAGTCATTAAAAGAGGATGCAAAGGGAAGGGAACATCAGTAGTTGTTTCGGTGCCTGTAGGGAGGCCATCAACATGAGGGACAGTGATAGGAATGAAGGTTATGAGATCAGGATGAAGATTGAAAGGCTCAAACTTGGATTGAGTTTTTTTTGGCAAGAAGAAAGAGACTCTGTGGCCTCTCTCTGCAAGCTTGTTTGAGAAATGGACAAATGCAGTAAGGTGACCTAGGGCAAACCATGGATACATGGCTATGTGAAGGGCTTTGCTGCTCCGAGCTGCTATGTTGGAGCTCATTTTAGATTGCAAAGCCTTATAATTGGCTGGCCATTTTTATAAGTAGACGACTTTTTAACCTTCGCGCTAATTATGGATGCCCTTTCTGTTTTCTCCGAGGTTTTACTTTTAAATGAGCACAGCTTTGCTGTGCCTCGTATGTATTACTCAAACTGATCTATTTTAAACAGCTTTATCACGCGCTCGGTAACCGATTACTAGACAACGTGTGTATGGTTTGGAGGTGTACCGTATTTTTAAAAGAACAAATTATATCTCACTTAAGCCAAATACACACACACACTACCGAACTTTCAAGCCTATATATATATATACACTTTTATCGGATACCACCAATAAAAGTATATATACAAGCTTTTTTTAGTGGTATCCAATAAAAGTGTGTGTGTATGTATATATATATA
>Ga0325405_1000164_pt1 | contig 62841 bp, 34 predicted proteins | sample PopdelMetagenome_21_FD_205663 | JGI IMG/M metagenome (GOLD analysis project Ga0325405, IMG submission 205663) | Populus deltoides microbial communities from Bellville, Georgia, United States - Xylem-Control-R2 | ecosystem: Host-associated > Plants > Phyllosphere > Stem > Wood/Secondary xylem...
AAAGGTATCTTATATTATTAGATATGTTATTATAAAACATGCTTTAGTTAAGGAGTTATTGATACTTCAAGTGCAAAATGATGATATAAAACCTTGATAAAAATGCACTTTTAAGTACTAATCAAAAAGCAAAAAAATAATGAAACTCAAGGCCCAATAATCTAATGTCGAATAATAAAATTAAAAAGAAAATTAATTTAAAAAATAAAACTAAAACTAAAAAAAACTTCTTAGTTAAATCAAATTAATTTTCAAAACCAAGTGACCTAGACCATGAGACTAAGATTACACCATACAAAGCAAATACAAATAAACATCATAAAGAAAAATTCTTAATCATAAAAAAATAAAAAATAAAGTAAATATCAATAAAAACAATGAGGACAAAATCTAGTATAAAAAGTAAATGAAAGAAACAATGAAGCTCTAAATTAAAAATAAAATAAATCAAGTAAAATAGTAATGAAAAGAATGAGGACCAAATTAGATATAAAAATTAAATGAAATAAAATTTTGAAGGATGAAATTGAACAAACAAATCAAGAAAAATAAAAAATAAAAAATAGTAATAAAAAAATTGAGAACCAAATTGGATAAAAAAAAAACTATATGAAATAAAATGTTTAGGGATGAAATTAAAAAAAAAAACAACTTAAAAAAGCATTGAAAGCAAAAGAAATAACAATCAAAGTAATGATGACTAAAATTGATATAAATATAAACTAGAGTACACATTTATTTTTAGAAGGGATGACACAAAATTAAAGGCGAGGAGCGAGAAAAAAAAGAAGAAAAGAAAAGAAAAAGTCCATCAGAGCCTAACTGCTTAGCTTAACAATGTACACGCACCTGGTCATCATGAAGAGGACGTCGTTACGCTTATAATCCTATCACAGAAGGTAGCGTTTGATTATTAGGACGCACCACACACACAACCTAAAGAGGACATGTGCCTCTTAATCTTTAGAGGATGCGTTGCACATGTTAGCCACTTTTTATTTACTTTTATATTTGTTGAAAACTAATTTGCTCCCCATTCACATTGCTTATAACTAAAAGGCCATGATGAAACTACAAAGAAGCCCTTGGATGTTTGTTTTAATTTTTGTGCTTTTAAAGGTAATGTAGTCATTTTACTGTGCTAGCAAAAACAAAAAAAAGACCGAAACACCCTTGAATCCCATTTTTAATAATTTTGCTTTTAATGGTAATAAAATCATGATGTTAAAAATATATACATAGACAAATTTGTTCCTAATCAATTTAGTAATATCCCATGGATCAAATAAAAAAAAATTACCCCTAATAGCAAGTTTTATTAGTTTTTTTAGAATGAAAAAATTATTATAACATTGTTCCAATACCTTTTAGTGGTTTTTTTTTAAAAGTTAATTTGATGTTTATGTTGCAAAAACTATCTTATTTTGAGAAATAAATTTAAAAGTTTAAGGAAATAAGTATTGAATGCTCCCTTATTTGGGGAAAAAAAAACTACTATTGAAAATCATCAAGTGCGGATAATAACGTGACCAAATTGTCTGTGCTAATAAGATTTGGTCTTAAAATCAATACCAATCCCATTTTTTTTAATAATATAATCCCATTAAATATTTGAACTAACTCCCATAAGATTTGTAATGGAATTAACTAGTTATTTAATTTGCACTTTGTCACAGTTATAGACTTTCTATCTAATTTTTTTTGAATATTTAGGTTTTTTTTATGTTGTTTTACATAAAACAAATTCTAAGTGTAAACAATAAAACTTATACAAGCATTTAATTAAATAAATTAATAACTATCTGTGTAAATAAATAAAAAATTCAATAGCTATAACTAAAAAAAACGAAAAAAAAAACTCAAGAGATAGATGTAGATCAAATATTTGATCTTGCAACATGTGATATTAACTAGGTTATATTTACTAAATTTGTCAAATAAAATTATTTTTTTATTAAATCAAACAAAAATAAAATAAACACACAAAAAAATGATTGAATAAAATAAAAGAAAAAAAATGTCATGCAAGGTTGCATGTGATAGAAATATTATTTAGAAATAAATATTTTCTTATTTTTTAAAATAAATTTAATTTGTATAAAACATAAAAAAAAATATAGATGAATCAGAATAATAACTTGAAAAACTAAATACATACAAAATAATTTAAAGAAAACCTTTCTTTTAAAAATGGCTAAATAAGAAAAATAAAAAATCATATAGGAGGGATATTAATTGAAACATAAATTAAGAAATTATTTTAAAAAAATGCATCAATTAAAATAAAAACCAAAATTACAAAAAATATAAGAAAAAAAATGTCGAATGATGAAATTCGAAAAGAAAATGAGCAAAAAAAGCATGTCAACCCACATTAACATTTCAAACTCATAAACCGAGTTATTAGATGAGAAACATCATAAAAGAAAAAATCATGAAACTCAATTCCTAGCAGATCAAACGTTAAAAGATGAAATTAGAAAATGAAATTACACAAAAGAATCTAAAGTAAAACAAAATGTAATTAAAATAATGAGGGTAAAAATAAAATATAAATGAGAGGACAACCAAAAACAATTTATTAGAGAGTTGAATTGAAAAGAAAAAAAAAAACTTTAACATAAGGAAAAAAATCAAAAGAATGAGGATTAAATTAAACAAAAAAATATACCATAAACTTTAATTGAAATATGAAATTAAAAACTAATAAAACTTAAAAAAAGAGCCAGGAAAAAAATAAAAATTAAAAGAATAAGGACCGAATTGGAAAAAATAATACATGATAAATTGTAATTGAACAACTAAATTGAAAACAAAAGAAAATTTTTTATAAAAAAGTCAAGAATGAAAATAAGAAATAAAAAACATCAGGACTAAAAATAAAAATAAAAATAAAAATGGTATAGATGGTACTTTCTCTGAAAAAAAGAGAAAAAAAAAGGAAAAAAACAACAACTAGCTATAAATCATCCATCTCAACCGCCACATGCCACACCAGCAAGAAAATGATATTGTGTTGGTTTCAAATACACGGTAGAAAGGCAGGTTTGGCTATCATATGGCGTCGCACAAGCCGTCCAAAAAGAAGTGGATGCCACTCTCGTGCTGACTCGTAATGAGCATCCATCGTCAGCTTTTTTGAATAAAAAAATATTGTTCCAACTTAAAAATACAAAAATGCCCTTTATGAGCTTGAAATTTATAAAAACAAACCTACCTAAAAGAACAAAAATATCCCTAGATGTATGCCTTGTTTTTTTTTTTTAATCTTTTCTAAAGGTAAAAATGTATTTTTATTGTATTCTAAGAAGGAAAAAAACCAAAAAAATCCTGGTCAACAACTCTAAATTTTTTTGATCTCAGGATAAATAAGTAATTTTATTATTTTAAAGTTTTTTAAAAGACAAAATAACCGTTGGTAAACCATTCTAGATTTTGTTGATCTTGGATGTAAATACGTTGCAAAAAAATTAAAAAAAAACTTATATATTCTTACAATAATTTTTTTGGTAACCAATAAGTTACTAGAAAAGATTAAATCACCCTACCACCAAGACCCTCATATTTTCCATTCAAGAATAAAATAAAAATTTTATTGTTTTTATAGTAAAAACTCCACTCCTTATATATTTTATGTTAATAGTTTCCATCCTTTGAATTTCTAGAATATATATTTAGTACTGTGATAACTTTTATGTTCCTAGTTTGAAAAAAAAAAAATTAAAATTAAAATTAATTTAATATTTATATATATTTAATTAAAGCGGTGGTTGGAATTGTTTTCTTCTGTTTCCAAAGAGGACTTTAAAGCTTCCATTCTGATTATTTTGTATATCTTTCTTGTCTCACTGTTTAACATAATGATAATTTCCTTACTAAATCATGGATGGGACAGTGCTGGTCAAAGAAAAAGAAAGGAAAAGAAGAATTCTTGGGCATAATGATAATTTCCTTACTAGAATTCAGTTCGTACATACGGTGCATATATTATATTTCAAGGCGCCAGCCTACCCGCAATGCCATGATATATGATAATATTTTTTTTTTATTTTGTAAAATTTAATTTTAGTACTAGCATATTAAAAACATATTTGGTATTATATTTATTTATTTTAAAGTGTTTTTTATTTAAAAATATATGATAGTATTTTTTATTTAAATTTAATTTTAATACTAGCATATTAAAACCATATGAAAACATAAAAAAATCAATTTAAAATAAAAAATAAAAAATATTTTTGGTTGAGGTTGGTTTGATATTTATATATGTTTGGTTAAAACTGAAGTTGAAATTGAGGTTGAACAAAAAAATAGTTTAATATTTTTGGTTAAGAATGCCTTTTAAATTGAGGTTGTAAAATAATTTTAAAAAATATATATTAATATTGATGGTTTGGTATATTAATATTGATGGTTTCTAAATTGAGGTTGAAATTTATTTTTGATATTAATATATAAAAATTTAATATAATATTTATTTTAAAAAATAGCAAAACAATAATAATTTAACCATAATCCAAACATGGCCTATCATCATTTATAAAAAGAAAACTAGTGATGGCTTGGCATTGACATATAGAGAAAAGAATCTCTAAGATAGTAGAGTATAATAAATTACTTTATCTGGGCATAAATATCTAGCACCCCATGGATTTAATTTAATACGATGGATAGAGCCTATAGAGAATGAGAGTTCAATTATTTACTGAAATAAGAAGGAAGCATGTGAAAGCAGCCCTTGGTTGCTTCTTCTAACCCTGTGTTGGGGTCATGAACAATAAATACTATTTTTATTTTTACCAAACATTTGACTCCTGCGTTTTGTTTTAACCACAATCGCCGTCTCGTAAACAAATGGTTTTTAAATCTTAAAATTATTATATTAGCATTAAAGGAATGTACGAAAGGTATAAATCCTTTTTAATTAAGGAGTAAAAAATAAAATAAAAAATTAATCAAGGGTAAATTATACAAAAAAATGTACAGAAAAGAAAAGAAAAAAGGGTCTAATTTAATAATTTATTGAATTTGGATATAATTTTATTACTTTTGAATTTTAATTATATGTGATATGTATGAAAATGAAAGATATGAACTGTTTTCTTTAAAGGAGTGTTGTTTTAATATTAGTAGCAATTAATGGTAAAAAAACACAACATACAATTTATGAATTTCTTATTTAAAAGTGTAAAGAATTAAAGTTATTGGCTTTTATAAACGTTTTGTAATCATTTTTAAAGTTTTAATAATCAAAATAAAGTGTTCAACATAGAATTAAAGTTCTGTGCGCGCGCTTTTCCCGTATGATAGCTTAAAAGAAATCTTACATGTAGAATATCCACATGACTTTCATAAAACTCAAAGATGAGAGATACGAGAACAGAGGACGATAAATGATCTCTTGAATTATTAATCCATGTCTACATACATAGGTTCAGACATGACAAGAGACATTAACTAACTTCTAACAATAATAAGCGCAACTACAAGATAGGTAGGGAGGAACACTGATGCAAGAGCCATGACCCTGTTGAATTCCAGGATGTCTGTTATAACAAGCTACATTACAATCTTCATCCCTGCACCCGCTCAGATAAAAACCAAAAGTCTCTTTGCATGTTTTATTCGACTGTTGTGGTGATGCAAACCCTTCCACGTTCTCCGAGCATCTCCCTTCCACTGTCGATATCATGATTGTGCCTGCCTGTGTGTGTGTGAGAATCAAAATCCAATTATATGTAATTAAAAACATATTATAAAAAATAAAGAAAAAAGACGACCATGATTAAGAGAATACATGAGAAGATAATACCCACCAAATACTAATGCAAGCAGAAAAAGCTGGGGAAAGCAATTATAAGATGGGATAATTTTAGCCATCTTCTCTGTTGTCACAAATTATTAAGAGATATCTTACTGGTTCTATTGACTATGGTGTGTGTGTGTGTGTGTGTGTGTGTGTCTCTCTCTCTCTCTCTCTCTCTCTCTCTCTCTATATATATATATATATATATATAACGAAAGATGTATGAGGATGATAATGTACTACGAATCATCGTTTCAAATCATGAATTGGTTTTGTTAGATAATTACTTTATCTGATGTGATGAAAATAGATAGATTATAAATATTATTAAATGCGATTTGAAATTGATTCCAATCTAATTGAAATATATATATTAGTATCATATATCTATATATGTATATTACTCTTTTATTGGAAAATTGTTACCCAAATTAATATTTAAAACTTGATAAACAAATATAAATATTTATATTTTTTTTATCCCATGGATGATGAATATGATAACCAGTGTGGACGATGGTAACAAAAAAATACAATCACAGAAAAATCACACTTTTTTTAATATTAATTAACTTCCATATTAGTAATTGATGTGATATTTGTCATACAAATAAAATTTTTAATTCATGGTAACATGTTATAATAATCTAGAATCTATCATAAATTGTCACATTAATGTTTGTAAAATAAATTACTAACAAAATTAATTTACTTTTAGAAATAATTAATTTTTATCATTATATTTTTGATGAATTATTCAAACACAAAAATAATTAGAATAAATAATAAATTTTATTTTTTGGAAATATTTTCATTTTATATATCATATTTTTATTAGTATATTTATTATTGTTGTTGCTAGCATTCTTTTTTCTTTTTGTAATTATTGTTATTTAATAAGTTGAATAAGAAAATCAAGATCTCTGTTATTTTTATGTAATTAAGAATCTCTATAATTTAATTGTAGATATGCAATTAAATTTTAGAGATTCTTCGTTACATAAAAAAACATTTAAACATGATCATGATTAAATTTTAGAGATTCTTCATCATTACATAAAAATAAATGCAATTAAATTTTAGAGATTCTTCATTGCATAAAAATATCTAACAATATCTTGATTAAATTTTAGAGATTCTTCATTACATAAAAATAACTAAACAAGATCTTAATTACCTTATTTAATTTATTAAATATGCAATTAGGAATGGTAATGGATATACATGGGTTGAGTTTATACTATATTCATACTCTATCAATTATCTAACAAGTAAAAAATTTAAAAATTCATATTTTATTTATCAAGATTGAGGTAACATTATCCGAGTGTAATTTATTATTCAATATATAATAAAATAGTAATATATATTGGTATATTATATGATGAAATTCTAAATGTCATGTGTGTGTGTGTGTGTTATATCATTTTTGTGGTGTGTGTATGTTTGTGATACAAATGTATATATCTCAACTTAGGTTTGGATTGGGTTTGAAAATGTCTACACCCTATTCATTTTCAATTGAGTAAGGTAATTATTTGAAAAAACGCACTTATTTGGATTGATTTATATTTGGAGTTCAGATGAAATTCTCATCGCTATTTTCAAACTTAATTTAATAATTTTTCTATTATAGTCATTTGTAATTTAGTATATACTACTGAAGTCGTTTGACGCTTCATACAAGACTGTAACATAGTTTTTCTAGCATACTATAACGAGACTCACAATCTATGAACTTCTAGCTAAAATAATATATGGCTTAGTGTATCCTTCCACACTCATCATATAGGCACAATACAGGTGGGAGTTTGCTATGATTTTAGTTGAGATAAAAACTAGACATCTTAATATTTCCAACCATATATGGTAGACCCAGTAATACATCTAGATGAGAGAGAATGACATGTTTGAAGTTCAGACTAAAATCTACCAAGAATGTGAAGTTGGAGATTCGGGCTATATGAAGAAATTTTAGCATGAACAATTTGTTTTTATTATCCTATTTTATTTATTTATTTATTTATTTTAAAATAATTATTTTGAATTTAGATTTGTTTTAGATCATTAGACTTTTTTTTAAGGTTTATTTTATTATTAGACTTATTGAATATTAAATGGGACAAATATTATACATTTAGTTATTGAATATTAACTTGCTTTATGACATCATTCGCATACTTAGGGTTCTTAAATACAAGGTTATCTTTGATTCAAATCTTTTTCTTATACCTTTGGTTCTTAGGTACAATGTTATCTTTGGGTCAAGGTTCTATCAACTTGATTTTCAGCTTTCTCAATTGTTATCTACTTCGTCAGGGGTTGCTTGACTACTTGATCAAGAGGTTTGCATAAAAAAACTTCTCATTTTTTTTAGTCTCGTAAGTAGGCATAGTTTGTATGGCCTTAACATTGTCAAGATCTACTTCAATGCCTCCATCACTCATAACAAATCCTAACAAGTTTCTTGATTTTACTCCAAATATACACTTGGATAGATTCAACTTTAACTGATACTTCATCAATCTTTCAAAGAGCTTTCAAAAAGTTTAAATATGGTGTTCTTCCTTTAATTTGGAAATCATGTCATAGACATACACTTCGATCTCTTTCTAAATTACGTCATGGAAGAGTGTTACCATTTTTCATTAGTAAGTTGTTCAAGCACTTTTCAAACTGAACAACATGATCTTACACCAAAAGGTACCTCAAGGAGTGATGAATGTGGTTTTCTCCTTATCCTCTTTAGTCATTTTGATCTGACTATATCTAAAAAAGATGTTAGTAAAGGAATACATGGATATCTATATAAGGCAAGAGAAAGTCATCATTTAAGGTAGCTTTGTTCAAATCCTTAAAGTCCACACATGTCAAGATCTAGTTATTCTTTTTAGGGACTACCATGATGTTTGATACCCATTAAGGATATTCAACCATTTCTAGAAAGTCAACGTCCCACTATTTTTGTGTTCTTCTCAACTCTGCTTGATTGGCTCATACCTTGGCATCAGGGGTAGCCTATGCAATATAATGTTTGTATCCAATCCGGATATATCTGTATAAGACCATGAAAACACATTTGTGTATTCCTCTTCTTCTCTCATATATTGAGATTAACATCCTATCTTCAACTCTTTTTTATTTTTTTTGGTGCCCACATTCACTAATTCTAACTCTTTTTTAATGAGTTTCCAAGTATATTCTGAAGAATCAACTAGCTTATTAAATTACTTGATATCGACTTCTTCCCATTCTTTCTCATTTATGGTAATTAAGTTTTCATTGAAGATAGGCCAATTATTCTCAGTATAATAAGTTTGTGTATTTATTAAAGATCCACTTTCAGGATTCCTAGAAGTGAAAATTGTTTAATGTTAGTATGTAACTAAATTGGAGAAACAAGTAAAATATAGAAAAGATTAAAAAAAAAAGGGTAGAGTTTGATAAAAAATACATGATCTCATTAAAAGTTTTGAAAAGGCTCAACACAATGAACATCCTTTAACCAACATTTGAGTCATGATTACTACTAAGGTAAATATAGACAAAACAAATAAGGCACACATTGATAATTTTTTTAAGACTTCATGAGCTTCCAAATTATCCAGTTCCTCTCCTTTAGCACATTTCCTTTAAAACTATTTAGTTAGCGGAGTATTTTCAAGTGTTTCACTATCAACTAGGGTAGCATCTCATGAGAGTCCTTTTCAGTTATGAGGTCTCCAACATAGTCCCCTTTCTTATCCTTTTCTAGGTTATTTATCACAGTATCAACAAAATTCTTATTAACATGTATATGTGAGAATTTTTAAAATAGGTCAATATTCTCAATTGTTCGGTGAATATTTGACTTAGACATTTCTAATACTTAAATTTTTTATATTTTTATTTAAAATCAAAAGAATGGGTTACTTCTATTAATATCCACATAAACGATCCATGTTGAATGCATTTAACCTAAATACCAAGAGTGAATAACAAAGCATTTTTTGACATGATTTTTGAAATAAAGATGAATTATTTAAAAAAAATTTAAATGTTAGCCCATTGTGCCTTTTAATGTGGGCCAAAACCTAATGGGCCTTGGAAACTTGTTCAAATGCCCAATGATGCATGAGTGAATGATTTTGAATTGTTTTAGTTGAAATCCAAAAAGAAAACTAACAATTGTTGATGGCTTGATAGTTTGAGGTTTAAAACCAAAATAGAAGGTTATAATAGTATATAAATGTTCAAGAACACATTAATAATGCAAGATGGAGTTTGAAACATAGTTTTCTGCCATATATAAGGAAAACACTCTAGACAAAAAAGTTTCAAAAGACCTATCTTGGTTGTCTTAGGCTGATGCTATAGATTCAAAAAAGAAAAGCTAAACTTGAAATATGTCATGTAAACCCCAAACTCCACACTGATGCAATTATCACAAGGAAACATAATGCGTACTTATATATATATGTGTGTGTGTGTGTGTATGTGTGTGTGTGTGTGTGTGTGTGATTACCTTCAGCAAAAGACTTAAGATACCTAATAGTCAAGAAGATCAAATATCAAGCAATCTCAACACAACTCACAAGTGGTGAGTATGTAACACATATAAGTTTAGTTATCAAGTTAAAGAGTTCTAGTTAGACTTACTAAGGATGAGCCTTGGTGTCAACCATGCCATTTACGTTAGAATATCACATACACAACACATCCCAAATATTAACAAGACCATTTCAAAATCTTAAAAGTTTCAATAGAAATTATAAACACACACTTACAACAACACGTATATTTACAATGCCTAAAGTTCAAATATCAAATTTAAAAGAAAAGCAAAATAAGGGCAACAATAGAATAAATATATATGTTTTCAAAAGCCTAAAGATCAAAATATCAAACATAAAATAAATGAATAACAACAACAATATCAACTATATAAGCATAGATGTATACCTAAACTTGTAATTTAAGGATTAATTAGACAAATATATTAATACCTAGAGCTTTTGGAAACCCTAAATCTCAAGCTCCAATATAAAATTAAGACTTTACAACTTGCTTTTCCCTAAAGTAATAAGAGACCCAAAACCTTAATTTTTATATTCTTAGTACTTTTCAGGTTTTCCCTCTAAAAAATCTATTTTCTTTCTTTCTCACCGTTCCTCTTCTTCCTTTCTCTTTTATTTTCTAACTAGACCTATTTATAGGCAAGATAATCGACTAAATAAGATCGACATGAATTGTCAAATGTGCAAGCAACCCAAAATCAATCATTGAAAGGCCTAAGACATAAACTGAGACCACAAGTTTTGCACATGAGCATGCAATTGCTCTCATGGTGAGGGGTAGTAAGATAATTGTTGAGGAAAAGCAGTTAAATAAAACAGCAAAAGAAAAAGGAGAAAAAAAAAACCTTTTATGGTGAAAGACAAACTAATTAAAGACTAGACGACGCCAAGATTATTAAAGGATGACAACTAACATGGCTCCAAACAATCCTAAAATTAAGCCAACCAACAGTGAAGAGGCATGTCGATTGTGAGGCTTTAAAAGGGCTAGCTACTAAGGTTTTATACAAGTCAAAGTAAGAAGAATGTTGGGTATTTGACTCTTTGAAAACAATGGCTAGGGTTATTTCCTCCAACTTTGCTTATAAGGAAGAAGACAAAGGAGACTGCTTTGGTGTATATATGGAACCTCTATGAGAACAATACTTGATGTGGTGAAAGTTCAAAGCAGTCCTTACAAACTAACATCTTTTCTTTTTGGTTTTAATAGTCCTATAGTTCTAATTTTACAATTTACAACCAAATTTAAGTTAAACAAAATAAAAAATTTCAATTGGACCTGTGGCTAAAATTAGGTAAACCCCTCCATTCTCTCTATATTTTTCAAAGTGGCTATTAGCTTGCAAAACTTTCAATTAAAGTTACAAACTATAAAAGTCAAAAAATTATCTAATTAAAACCTTGATTGAATTAATAGAACCTCCCAAATCATATCAATTTGTCAAATTTGGTCATTGATCCTTCAATTCCTATAATTACAATTGATTTAGTTTAGTTACATTATTGGAACAATTATCCTATCCAATTAAAGCTTGAAAAAAAATTGTCCAATCAATGCAAAAAATATTTTTTGGATTTTCTTGTTTTCAAATGTTTTTGAAATTACTTTGGCTATTTCTGAAAAAATTACTCAGGGTTAAAATGGGTTATAACAACCCTATAGAAAGATAATTGAAAAACAAAATCATGAATCTCTATTTCTAAGAAACCCAATGTAAAATGACGAAATAAAAAAACTCAAATAATAAAAAGGACTTAAAAAAAAATCCTAATAAACCCAAGTGATCTAACCAACCCCCACTGAAACTTGGTTACGTGAGTGCAATAAACAAATATAAGGTAAAATGAGATAACAATATAAAGCTCAATTCCCGAACAAACCTAATATCGAATGATAAAAAAAAATCAACTTTTAAAAAAAAAACAAACCATCTCGTGCTAACTCCCTGAATTTGCAATCTAGGTAATGAGATTAGGATAACCCTATAGGAAAAAAAACTCATGAAGTCCAATCCTAAATCAGCCTAATATTAGAGAATGAATTTTTTTAAAAAAAATGTAAGAAAATTGACCAAAGTTAACTTGTATTAACCTTCTAAACCCGTGACTTAAGGCATGAGGCTGGAAACCTTCTAAACCCATGACTCAGGGCATGAGACTGGGATTATCTTATAGAAGTCAAACGAGAAAAATTACAAAACTCAATCCTTGAAAAAGGGATTGTTAGAAAAAGATTAGCCAATGGACTGGCTTTCAAATGAACTTGCTAAAAAGAATCCTGCTTTTGACCCTCTCGGTATAAAAATAAAAAAGACGTTTCGACAATATTGAATAATAAAATTGAAAAAAATATCAATTCAAAAAAAGGACCTAAAAAACAAATAGTGATAAAAAGATGACTAAAATTGAAAAAGAAAAAATGTAACAGGACAACTTGCAAATTTGGATAATTCAGCATGAAAATCAAGGAGAGGAGAGAGAAGAAAAGGAGGAGAAAAAAGAAAAGGTCATTGGATCCTTACCACCGCCTACTCGTTGGCATGTGCTACCCCAATGGAAAAAACTTATTGAGTCGCTTCTAATGCCATCAAAGAAGATGATGTTCAGCCACTAGAGCAAGTTGCACGCGCCACTAAAGTGTATCAGCGTCCTTCAAGTGTTGGTGCATGCAATGCAAGCGTCAGCAAGTTTGTCCATGCTCGTTTAGCCTAGTTTTTCTTATTTGTTTGAGTTTGAAATTTGGTCCCTTAAGCCTTAATTATTTTAGATTAATAAAATTTTATTTTATTTTATGAAATCGAGTATAAACCATGCACCAAAATCTTTTCTCGACATCGAAAGATCCTAATAGCTAGGCAACTAAAAAAAGGGTTATGTCTAACCCCAAATAAACACAATGTGAATGGATTTAATTGAAATAAAAATAAAAATTAATAGGTGACTAAATAAATTTTTGAACCTTTTTCATGCTCATACAATTCAGTCCTTGAATATTTATCATTGTTCAAATTCAATTTCTATAACTTTAATTATTATAGATCAATAAAATTTTATTTGATTCCCGTAAAAGGAAATTTGTTACCATACATCATACCTGATCATTAAAACACTCGTTGTTAATTCATTATCATTTCGAAAACAACAATAAAAGCTTTGATACCAATGCAATAAAATCAATTGTTCCACTAATAATGAGGCAATAACCTTAACTTGAACATCTCATTATTAATACAAGAACACATCAAATTATCAATATTTATCAAAATATAGTAATAAAGTAAACATATCCATTAGTCATTCTCTGTTTCTTGATTATTTCTTCTTGATCTCTAGTTATACTGCTATTATTTCTTGCGCCAGAGCTGGATTGTTTTATATATCTTCATAGAAGTATTTCTTAAAAGCTTCCATATGAGCCACCTGCAAACATATTGCTAATATTGCAGACCTGTCTCCATTAGGACTTGGCAGAAGCAATGAGTCGTCATCAAAATCATGAGTTCCTTGTCCCATATAAATCTCCTTTCCCCACCCAAAATCAAGGCCATAAATAGGTAGGGTTAACCAACTAACCACCCCGATATTTGGGTTCCCATAAAAGGGCCCTTCAGTGCCTCCTAGTGCGTGAATGTCTTGAAACCTTGTCAAGTTTGGTTGATTCTTCAAGAAATCAATCGCAGATCTCACATACGCATTTGTCACCGTTTCAATTGCTTCCCTTATCTTTCTTAATCTTTCTTGTGGCATATCCCAAGGGCTTTGACATGAGCTCACCGGCGTGACTAACAACGATCACATTAAGAGTAGCATTGCCAAAGTAACCATTAGGCAAAGGGGACTGCATCCGTTTACGTGAATCAACACAAACACCTAGAGCAGTTGGCTGCTCTAGGTTGTGTCCACAAGCCTTACAAACAGACCTCCAAACATGTCCAGACAAGGTCTCATATCTAGTATAACCACGACCACTATCTGTACTGATTCTTTCCTCATTTGCCACATTCTTTAAATTTTCAACCTGAATTTTGGTTAGCCTCAACATGGCTACATTTGCCTTCTTTTTTCTCTCTTCATCGTTATTCAACTGCCCCAATAGTAATGGTGGAAGATCAAACTCCGCGTGGTGACACTGTGAAGCTATTGGAGGATCCCTAGCTCGCAAGACCTTTCGGTCAAGAAAAGGAACCACGCCTAATGGCTCGCAACGGGCAATTCTTGCCCACTCTGACATAAAGTGAAGAGCACTTTGCCCATCAACAACAACATGAGATATTGTTAAACTTAGGGTAATACGTACCACCACATTGGAACTTGGTGAGTTGCACTAGTAATAGAGGCAAGTCATGTATTGGAACGGTATAGTCAACATTTGGGATTAGGTATTTGTACTCTGAAAATGATAGGAAGTCGCCAAGATCTTCAAGCTTGGATTCAGATTCAGCCTCAGTGAACATAACACCCATGGCATTGCACTTAAGCTCCAAGCGGCCACGACCTATCAGTGTAAACGGCCAGCTAGTAGATAAAATGGCACCAAAACATCTCTCAATGAATCTTTAAGGTTATTGACAACATCATTGGATGATGTTAGCCAGTTTGGCAATGGTTTGTAGAAGTAGATAGTGGGAACATGCATTATTGTTCCAATTTGATCCAACTCAGAAAGGGAAACGCGGCCGGTCCATATTAGTTTGGCAGGTTTCACTATATAAGAGCCTTTGATTGTCACCACCACCATTATTATTATTATTATTATTATAAGAGTGAGAGTTGCGAATGCTACAATAAGTTGTATTTAAAAGCCATAGTCAAGAGTAAAAAAATGAAGATACGTAGATACTTTGTTGAAATGATTTTTTCGTGAGTCTAGTAGTTCCCTCGAAACGTCCGATCCTAAGGAGAGTCCATCAACACCTTCAAGAATTTTTTTTTTTTTAAAAAGAGTATCAGTCCAAATAAATATTGTTCTCTTGTAGTTCCAAGGGAATGGATGAATTTTTTTTTCTAAATTCTTCAACTTTTCAAGCAAATGAGAGGAAAGGCATGTATATGAGGTTTGGATTATGCACGAATAAGCCGGGTTAGTTGGTGAAGGAAGAACAGTGACGACTTAACAAAAGCGAGCTTTGCATGAGAAAAATATAGCGACTTGAATGAATTTTTACAATCAAGGGATAAAATCGTATAGAATTATTTAAAACTCAATAATTTTTTTTTCCTTGAAACCCAGGTAGGCAAAACATTTGACCAATCAAAAATTGAGTTATTAATTAATTAGTACATGAACTTTGTGTTGTTATTTGTCAAGTATATATACGAACTTTATTTTTTACCAAATAAGTTTTTTTAACCTTTTTGAACTAGATCAAGTAAGTATAAAATGTATGCTAAGTTGTTCACTAAATAACAAATGGAATCATAATATGTAACAAAAATATTTGACGGGTTGAAAACTGGTTCATTTTTCAGCCAAATAAACCAACCCACAACATAGAATCTTAATTTAAATCAAACCCAATTTAACTACAATCTAAAATATTATTTCACATAATCCATCTTTAATTTAACATCAAAATATTTTCCACTTCATATATACAAAAGTATGCAAAGTAAGAAAATATCTTGACACATAAAATCATGCTAATATAACTTGAAATAATCATATTGCAAAAACAAAATCAATAATAATAATAATAATAATAATAATAATAATAATAATAATAAAAATGAACAATGAAATATTCATTGTGAAATAAGTTTTATAAATAGTGAATTGAACAATTAATTTCACCCAATTCTTTTAGTTTATTCTACACACACACACACAAAATGACAAGTAATTTTCATCTACATTTACTGCTAGAGTTAACGATGGAATTTGTGTTGTCAATAATTACCGAAGAAATAAAATAATAAAAATCAATAAATATTTTGATGATAATTTTGTTGGCTATATGACACATCATTATATTCTTATGGAAATACCGATGTACATATTTTATCACCAAACATTGGCAACTCTTGACTCTTTAAAGAAAAACTAGATTTAGGGTACCTATATTTCAATCTATGAACATGCATGTTAAATGTATGAGCAAGTATTTATATGATGAACTTGTCCTTCAAAGGATGATACATGGTCGTTACTCTTGTATGATGAACAAAAATTTTGATTCTTACCTCAACTCTACATCGAGAATTTTCTAAGTGACGGCTATTGTGTCACTCGCAAGTTCTGAATTCAAGATGCTACATGTAGGGCTTGCCTTGATGCAAAACATGTGTAGGGTGTATACACCCTAGAGATAGGTTATAATTCTTTTATGTGAGACAAAGGGTAAGTTTACTACTTGATATCTAAAAAAGGTTTCTTGTTATCCTAGTGATCACCTTAGTGAAGGCAATATGAGGGGGCTTAATAGGTAATGGGATAACATGTGTACCAATCATTATTAGTCTAAGCACTCAATGAAGAGTTGGAGTTTACACAAACTTAAACATTGACTAAAAGTCATAAGGTAAACTGTCAGTCCTTCACTTAACTTAAAGTTTTTCAATGTGTGCCCTCACAAATAATATAAGTGATGCATGAATACCTTTGCATGACAAGTTCTAAAAAGGATACATGTTAAAGCTCTTAAACAAAGTAAATCATTCATTGCAAAAAAAAATAAAAAATAAACATTCATCAATCTTATCATAGCATGAACAAAAAACAAAGCTTAGTCCAAAGCTCCCTAGTGGAGTCGTTATCTTATCGTACCCTCTTCATGGGGGCGTGGCGTCGCGACGACACTTCCCGGGTGGTGTTCTGGAATGGTCTTGGGTTTGATAAAGGAGTCATCACCTAATATTATGATTACTGGCGCCCCTAATTGGTCTTTTAGAGATTCTAGGAAATTGACTAGTTGCATAAAGGAATGGTATTAGCACCATTAGTACGTTTTACCTAATGTAGGTTGCTAGAACCCATAACTTTTTCCTTTTTATTTGTCATAATCTGATGATGCTTCTATCATCCTATTATAGCGGATTTGTTACAATGAACAAACCCTGGTTTTCTCAATCAAGAATTCGGTCTAGAATGGTGAAATGTTTAGAGTGAAATATTCTCTATCACTCATTTGATTGTTGTTGCTTTGTAGGAACAATTTGGAGGCAAAGCAAAGAAAAATGGACCATTAGATTAACTATATTGATTGTGGACCATTTGATTAAAATTTAGGTTACTTTGTGAAGGGTTTCTAATTTTAAAATCGGTATTTTTCCTTTCACAATTACAAGTAGACCACTAAAATCATAAATGCATTTTTTTTTATGGTTTGAGTTTAAAAAAAAAAACCAACATCAAAGTAAACTATATGAGCGTGTTTAAAACGCGTCGAAAGTATATTTTTTAATGTTAAATTCTTTGGAAAAGATGTTGAAAATGCTAAAAATGATACGAAGACATCAAGAACATATTTTTTGGGTTTTTTATTTATTTTGTTTTGCTATTTTTTGGTTTTTTAAAAAAAAAATGGGTCAAAAAATTAGGTAACAACACCATATATGCTTTCCTTGTAGAAAAGGAATCCTTGCTAAATAAGAAGTTCATAAATCAAAAGGAAACAAATAGCAAAACTTGTATAACAATTTCTAGCCTAACTTCAAACATGTTGTTCTCTCTCGTTTAGATGAATTATTAGGCCTAGTATATATGTATGGAAAGATTGAGATGTCTAGTTTTTAAACCTGTTAGAATCACATTGAAATTCAACATATAGATCTAGATATGTCCCAAATAGTACATAAATATCTAGTTTGGTAGATTAGCAACTTGTTAACCCAAATATCTATAATCAGTACAACCAATTCCTCTTGGATCTTTTTAGTTTTAGATCTTGTAATGAGCCTAATTAGCACCTCTAATGAATCCTTTGGTGATGCTTGTTGACTCGTATCATTCTCCCTCTCCTCAAAATGATTCTTCCTTGAATCAATAATATGAACACCATCTATGGGCAATACATCCTCATAATCTTACAACCAAGAAAACAAAAAGAAAAAACATGACTAAATACAAGTATCAAGTTCATTAGTGTTAAAATATGCTTATTTATTTTCCTTTTTTTTTAATAAAATCTAATTTTTCTTATTTTCTCCACACTCTTCTTTTCTCATCTTTATTTTCTTTTTCTATTTTCTTCTTTCTTTTCTCAACTAAAAGCCTATTTGTCTATACCTTGGCCAAATTTGTTATCTCAATGCTCTTATTTTTTAACTCTTCCTCACATCTTTACATGGTTATTCTGAACTTTTAGCTTCACCTTTTTTATTTAGCTTTATAAATTTGTCTAGGTAATAATGGTACAAGTGTGAATGTCTTCCCATCTTTTTTAATAGAATATTTATTCTTAAACCCATCATGCTTGACTTTTCTATTACATTGTCAATAACACACTAATAATAAGTGAGTAGCATTCATAGAAACCACATCACAAAAAAAGACACACTAATAATAAATTAGTAATATTCATAGGAACCATATCACATAAAATTTCATCCTTATACTTCCCAATTGAAAAAGAAATCAAAACTTGTTTAGTAACTCTTACTTCAACACATGCATTCAACCATTAAAGTATATAAGGTCTTTCATGCTTAATAATATTTAGACTCAATTTTCTAACAATTGTTGCACTAGAAACATTAGCACAACTCTCATTCTTAATAATCATATTACATACTTTGTTATTTAAATAGCATCTAGTATGAAAGATGTTCTCCATTTGTTGCTTCACATCATCATCCTTAATCTGAATATTAAGTGACCTTATAATCACCAAAGCCTCTCCATCAACTAATCATCATCCTTAATCTGAATATTAAGTTACCTCATAATCACCAAAGCCTCTCCATCAACTAGATACTCAACATCACTACAATCCTCAAGTAGTGGCATCTCACCCTCCTCAGATTGTCACATTTGGATTTAATCTCCAATGTTATCTCATAATCATAACCCTTTTGTTTAGACATTGTAAAGCTATATATCAATTCTCCAAACACCTAAAACACTTAATATCATGATTATAATTGTTTGAGTTTTAGTTTATCTTGGACAGTAGTGGTTGAATCCTTCTCTGTAGGCTTAGGTGGTTCAACTATGCTTCTTATAGGATTTAAAGGGGCAACCCTCTCTCTCCTATAACTTGGCCACAAAATTGAAAAAGAACTTGAATTACCCATATGGCTTGTAGTGCCCTTTTTTTTCAACTACTTCTCTACCCTGGTAAGCATGTGAACAATATCCTCTAACTCAATATAATATTGTAATTGAACCACATTAGTTATCTCTCTATTCAAATCATTCAGAAACTTGCTAGTATAGTCTCTTTATACTTCACAACAATAGCTCTAATCATGGCAATCTTCATTTCTTTATGGTAATCTCCATACTTTTAGACCTTTGAGTCAAACTTTGCAGTCTCTGATATAATTCTTTGTAATAATGTCCAAGAACAAACTTTTTTTTTCTTATAATTTCTTTCATCTCATTCTAAGTCTCTACATGTCTTCCTCTATTTTTTATCATATCTAAAATAATCTGATCCCACCAAATAATAGCATAGTCAAAAACTTAATAACAACAAGTTTTACCTTTTTTTTCTCAAAGTAATGGTGACAATAAAAAAAATTAACTCTACTTTCCTCTCCCATTCTAAATATGCTTTAAAATAGTTTCTTCCCTAAAAAGTCAGAATCTTCATCTTAATACTCCTCAAATTTCTATCCAAACCATCATAAAAACCATCCTTCCTATTTGCTCTTCTACGGATGAAATAATCATATGGCTAAACTCCCCATGTTTGTGTATTCTAAGTTGTTGAATCCTCACACCATAATCATGATCAAAATCCTTAGCCTTTTTATTTGTAGTTTCAGCTATAAACTTCTCTAGAGGTTAAATATCTCATCTTGTAGGCATTCTGCCCTTGAAGCCCCTATAGACTAGCCCATTTTGAAGGCTAGCTACTTTAGCTCTCAATCTAGTCATCTCATTCATAACCTCTCCAAACATTGAGTTCATCATCTCTAATTGTTCTTGCATAACAAAATAACCCCATTCCGGATTATTCTTATCCTTTGGTGATGATGATCCATTTTTTGTTGACATAATCAAATCTAAAAATCATGTAAAGAGTTTTATGGGTAAAATTTTCTCAAATTAGTTACTAAAAATATCTTGCTTTTTTACTTTCTCCTTTTGTGGCTTCTTAAATATATTTGGCTTTTTGTTCTTATATGTGAGTATTGTTATCTCTTTAATTAGATTAACTAACTCTTTATTTTGATTTTATGTCTTCTTAAGGATTATAACTTACTCATTCATACATCTCACCAAAGGTCCTAAATGTAATGTCTTTTGTTATTTTCCTTGTGATATAATTTGATTGCTAAGTTATGCATTCTCACAATTGTCTCTTTATCCACCTTTCAATTCACATGTTGTAAAAATATGTTATGCTTGCCCACACTATGTATTGCTCTAGGATCTTCATGTTGCATCTTGTTAATATAAGTTAGTTGATGTATTTGTAATTCCTCTTCTTACCATTTTTGGTTTATTCCTAAATATATTTTTATCTAGGAATTGATAATGAAAGTAACCTGTAAGAGTAAACCATATTGGCATTATGGATAAGGATGGAGATTTTCAGTCAAAAAAAGTTTAGGAGACCTTTAATACTAGTCAAGATCGGTGGGAATCAAATCCCTTTTTTTTTTTTTAAAGCACCAACAATTAAAAGATAACTTTAGATGATGTTGCTCTTTATGTAATTGCTTATTGTTATTATTAATTACCATCATCAATAAGATTGATTGGCAACTTATACCTTTTGTATGGATAGATTTATTTTAAAAATAATAGTTTAGTTGTTATTTGACATAATTTCTAAGTAACCCCTTTGTGAATATAAAAAATTATAAACATTATGTATACTTAGAAAAGAGTGTTGTGTATATTTAAACATTAATATGGTTATCTATACATTTACTTATGTGAAGTATATGGTTAATCATTAGAGCAGCATGAAGGCTTTTTTTTTTCATTTCGTCTGTGTGCATTAAATTAAACACAATCTGCCAGTCCTTGCCAATTTATCTTTATTCATCTAGCCATTTTTTTTGTTGGATGTAATTTCAATGGGAACTTACATAAAATAATAAAACTGCATCATTACAATACTTTTTAAACCCTAAAATGAGATTCACTAATGATAGGTTATGTATTTTATTTCATTCATGTCTTTTTTAACCCAATTTTTTATCCCTTTTAACCTTAACGACATGTATTTTAGATAGTTTTATCATATATTTCATGTTCATTTCTAGAATTTGATCTATGTGTCAAAGAAGTTAAAGAAACTTTGGAGACACTTGGTGTGTGTTAAATTTAGTGGTGATGAGTGAATTATCACTTAGTCAAGTTGGGAAATATATTTTTACTATAAAAAAAAGGATTGAAGTGTCATTAATTTGAAAATATTTAATTGATCTGAATTGAAATAATGGCTATGAAGGTGAATCATAAAGAATGGCAAAGGAGACAAAATAGGGATTGAATTACATTGATAGTGAGGTAACTTAATAAGTTGGTTGTGGATATGAATATTTTAAATGGTTGGAATGCTTTCAGTTGGCACATTACTTTTAAGGTTATTGACCTTGGAAATATGGTTAAAGGATAAAGGTGCTTTCTTTGTATCTATGAATAAACAAGTACAAGTACAAGTTTAATTTCATATTTTTAGCAAATCCTAGGCAAATGACATTTTAAGAAAATGTGTAATTTTAACTTTAATCACTTTTGCTTAAGACTATATGTAAGAAGAATCATTAGACAAAGTTTAAGAATACACATATTATTTTGTTGGCAAGCATTTATAAAATATTGACCAAGAGAAAATCTTGGAAGCAAGTCTAGTGGATAATAACATTATGGACGACACCGAGAGGAGAGGGAGTAAATGAATTGTTTTAAAGTTAGACTATATAATTCCATATGCTTTGTTGTGGCGGGACTAAATCTTTTTTCATGTAAAAAAAATGCCCAGATAGTGTCATTAAACCCAACATAGTGGGTTGAACCTAAAACCTCCCGGCCATACTATTTACCTAGCTCGGGCTTCACATTAAATTGTATAGGAGTTGTTTCGGCGTGACCCGGTCCTTGGCAAGTTAAAGAAAACTTGGAAGGTTGGTAAAAATTTGGTTTAACTTTAAAGATATTTTCAAGATGGTATCTTTTTTAAAAAAAACTATTGAAACAGCAACACATTGGATCAACTCGAGTCAATATAGGTTAACCCATCAAACTCACGACCTGAGTCATGAACTTCATTGAATTTAATAACTTTTAAAAACTTTTTTATTTAATTATATGATAAAAAATAAATACTTCAAAAATCAAGCACCAACTCAATAACAATATGTTTTTCAGAGACCACGATAACCCTATAAAAAATAAATCAAAATAAATTATGAAGTTTAATTCTCAATAATTATGTTTTTTTCTAAAATCATTTTTTATTTAATAATATGATAAAAAAATAGATGCTCAAAAAACCGAGCACCAACCCAATACCGGTAAGTATTTCTAAATTCGTGATAACCTTATAGAAAGTAAATTAAAATAAATTAGGAAGCTCAATTCATAATAATTACATTTTTTATTTAACAATATGATAGACCATATACCAATTTTTTATTTAATAATATGATAGAAATGAGTAGATGATTGTAACTGAGCATCAACCTAATACCATGATGTTTTTCTGAGACCATGATGATCTCGTATAAAGGTAAATGAAATAAATAACAAAGTCTAGTTTTCAATAAACTCATTATTGAAATATAAAATTAAAAAAAAAGTCATGTTACCTTTCCAATGAAGTAACATGTGAGGAGGAGAATGGTGATTTCCCTTCCTTAATTAATTCTTGTTAATTTTGAAAAAAACTTGAGATGGTTCATTGTAATTTAGTACGTGATATGCTAGAGACCGAAGCAAAATGATCAACATGGGGTAGAGAACTTAGTGTGGATAATAGTTTTGTTCATTGTTAATGATAATTTTTTTTTGTTCTTTATTATTACTTGTGTTATAAACTGATTAAATAAAGTTTTGATTTTTTTACCATAATCATTTGGACAATTTCAGTGTTAAATATGGTAAGCCTTTTTTGTACCTTTCTTAAACTAGAATGAATAAATACCTTGACTTCTCAATGAAACTTGTATGTTTCTAGATCTCTTTTGAGCTATTAAAAAGTTCCAGTGTTATTTTTTTAATGTAGCTATTTTCATTCACTTGGATTATAAGTTAATAGAAATAGAAGTATAGGATCTGTTGAAGAAAAAATAAGAATATTAGTGGGATATATGTGTCGGATCTGTCATGCCAAATTGCAAGTGAGTTGAAACTAAAACGTGTTTTTTAGATGTAATTTTTATATTGTCCATCTTCTATAAATTATTTAATGTCTACATATTTTTATTATTATACATGAACAACATAAAAACAAATAAAATAAAAGGAAACAATGATGATGGAATGGAGGATAGGTGTCCTCCATGAAGAATACAAATAGGAACTATGCAAACCAAAATTAAGAGACAATGGCATGTGACTCTTATTGCATAAATGCTAAAGAAAAAATTTCAAATTTATTAAAATAATGAATGATAAAGACATCATAAATTATAGTCTCATATCAACTATATAGAGTAATTTTGTAAGATTATAGAAGTTAGCTTCATAGAAATATTCCAAATCAAACAACTTATGGTACATCCTTTATAGATTAAAGTAAATTTTAAGGTCTTTTCACTTTTTTAAAAAATTCCTTGCAATTCTTATACTTTATGATGAAAAGAAAAGGATAATTGAAGAACATGATGTGGTAGCAAACAATAGGGGTGTTTCAAGTTTATTTATACGAAGTAACATCCCATATATTTACAAGTTATTTAGAACATAAATTCAAGCTATCTTTATGAAAAGTAGGACCCTTTTTTTCAACTCATCATGATACAATCTTTTAAATAACATTATAAACAACATTTACCTTTTTTTTAATCTAAATGAATTTCCTTCTTAAATGATACTTAATATGTTTCTCTTTTGCATTTTGATCATACTAATTGTGCATCTTTAATACAACTTTCCTTTTTATTTATGAATCCACACGATAATGACAAAACATTATCTTTTTCTTTACAAGCTTACAACACAAAGCCTTTTACAAGACTTTGTGCCTTAAATACTGTAAAAATAAGGGACAATTGTTATAACCCAATTTTATACTCTTTTTCAAAATATTTAAAAAAAAAACAAAATATGTTTTCTATGCATTTTGACCATTCACACTACGTTTTCTAATTTTCAAATTAATTTTCTCTAGTAGACATCTATTTAAAAAATTTAAATTCAAAAAAATATATTTTTAACTCATTTATATCCAATTCGTATTTCTTAAATACTTTTCTTATCAAATCAATGTTAATGTTGTTTCTTGAAAAAACCAAAATACAAAAAAAAAATCAAAATAAAGAGTAAAATACACAAGTTGGTTAAAAGTGCAAAGTAAAACAATAAGGGACCAAAATAAAATGATGTTGCTTGGAAACTAACCAATTGGAATGAAAATGACAACTTTTAGCCTAAAAATAATTGGAAAGGCCACCATGTAAAAACCCAGGCCACCATTGCTAGGAAGGGGGAGACAAAAAAAAAAAAAAAAAAACCTCTATGTCTGCTCTTATGATTATAATAATCATATGGTTGAACTCCCTTATATATGTGGGTTCAGTGCTACCAAAACCTATCACCATGTCTGTTGCAATGTCGCGGTCGCATAAATTAATTACCCTAGTTTAAAACAACACACACAAGATAGTATAAAGCAAGCAAGGGATCAATCCCACGAGGAAAGTCTAGTTCAGATTTTTATATTGTATGATATGCAATTTGGGGGCTTGGAAGTTATCCAGGCTAAAGCAAAAGAAAACAGAAAATTATCAAGCAAAAGTAAATAAAATAAGAAAATTATCAAGAGAGCAAACCTTAGTTTCAAGTAAACATCCACCTATGGAAATCAGAACTGATCATGGAAATGAAACGTCAATTTATACTCTAAATATTTATCTTTTCTTACGTTGATTAGTTAATAGATCCGCTGTATAACTAATTATAACCATCAAACAACCACAATGTTTGCATTAGTAATTTAATTCAATGGCAGCCTTAAAAACTAGATGAGTTGATTAATTTAGACAATATAATTGTCCGCAATCCGTGTTTGGTTTGATCAATCGAATGTTCTCCCTAAGATTATTAATCTGGAATATACCATAACTACAGTTTTGATAGCAAACTTAGCAATAAATTGTTCACAATAATACTTAGAGTCTGCTCTAGCAATTATAATAAACAATTATAGGAAATAAGCATAGGAGAACAAACATATTCATTTATCATATAAACTGAAAATAATAGGTAAAAGAAATCTCACAGTTCTTGAAATCCGAAGGTTTTTGTGTCCTTGCAACCAAGAAAAAGAATTTAGCCTTGCATGTCTACTGAACAATTAATCAAAAAGAAGGAAGAAAACATGATTTTAGGTTCTATTGGAGGAATATGTGTTTTTCTTCTCTTTACTGGTCATCCCCCTCTTTTCATTTCTCTCTTTCTTTTTATATCCTAGGAAACCATAATTCTTTTTCTACAAAATAGTCCTTTTCTAAGTAGACAATTTACATTTAAGTAGTTCAATAACTATTTTCCTAAAAAACAAGAAATAGCCTTACATAAAATCTTCAAGCTTTGACTTTTGACTTAGAGGAGCTAAATTGCTGAAATAAAGACTTGGATGTTGGTTTGGATGCTTCGGGAAGTAATTTGAACTTTTTCTTCACAAAACCCGTCTGCTGGCTAGATTCATGTGTTATCTTAGAAAAATCATATCTCTCTCATATGAGCTCGTTTTCTGCTGAAATTTGGTAGACAGATAGGTCTTCGAGTCAAGAGTCCAACAAAATTGAGTTTTCATCAAATGGAGTTTTGTAGGTCAAGATATTCAAGTTGAAATGGTTGAAGGTCAATATTGGCAGAATGCGAGATTTGATTTTGAAGGCTGTGATTTCCATGCTATTTTTTTATTATTTTTCTTGCCATATATATGTAGAAAGGTATGGATGTTAGCTTTCAAATTCCACTAGAATCACTTCGTTTCAACCTCTAGAGCTCAAGCTCTGCACAAAACATCGACTGGAGGTCAAATCTGTCAATTATCTCCAATTTACTTCTTTTTAAATCTTTCATCCAAAAGTGCCTTCAAAACACAAAACAAAGAATATCAATGCATTTTATGTATAAAACACTAGGTAAATGTGGGTAAAATTATCAAATAATATGGCTGCATCAATATCCATGATCAAAATCCTCGGTCTCCTCATTTATATTTTTTGTTATAGACTCCTTTAAAAGTGAAACAACTTGTCTCGTGAACCTTATACCCTTAAGATCTTTATTGGCTAGCACTCCTTGAAGGCTAGTTGCTTTAGTTCTCAGTCCAGCCATCACATTCCAAACCTCAACTTCATCATTTTCAATTGTTGTTGCATAGTCAAATAACCTCATTCCAGATTGTTCTTATCATTTGGCGAAGATAATCCACCTATAGCTGATATCGTCAAGATCTACAAATCATGTTAGTAGTAAAAAAAAGTATATCATCACACTCTCTCATGTGTTTACACTCAATAGATGTCACTCTTTTTATGTTTCACTCAAAACTTTAGCTTTTTATAATAATATATACTCATATTTTTTCCTTATATCTCAAAATTTTGATTTTTTAAGAAACTAACTCATAAAATTCAAAAAACAAGTTAGCGCAATACAAAATAATACAAACTCAAGAAATAAAAAACCAAAATCTAACAATATCAAACTACAAATATGAAAACATAAATAGCGAAACAAATTCATAAGAAGAAAGAATTATGAAAATAAGAAAAAAAAACTAAAGTATATATGCCACCTTTTCCTTTGCATATGGTGTAAAAGAAAGAGACATGATATTGAGGTAACATTGTTAGCACGTACTTCGAAAGGTTTAACTTCTTTACTTTTCGAAGTGACAGAATGCATCTTTGTGTCTGCTTGGGGACTAGGGAAACTTCTCCTTTTATTTGTTTAGAGATTCTCTCCCCTACCCTTATATTTAAAATGTTTTTTACCAGTCAGAAAATAGCCACTCCCATTCATAAAGTTAAACTAGAAGAACTGAAATTTAAACCTATTTAGATTCTTGCAACCCAAGTAAAATACAATACTATAACAGTACCTACAACAGAAATATCGCAAGTCACCCTTGTAAGAGCAAATTTACTAAAAGAGGTGAGCTGAAGAATTCAAGTTCCTCCCAGCTTGCAATGAACGCCTTTGAGATCATCTTAATTTTCTGGGAAAACTTTTAGGAATAAGATTTTTCCTACATGTGGAATTCATCACGAAGTTATTGCTTTGTCCCCAGTAGAAAAGAAAGAGACATGATATTGCTATATTTTCCAACTTTTATAAAGGAAAGCCAGTTACCAAACAAAAACAAACCCAACAGATGATTTTACAGCGTTTGCCAGCAGGAAGCTTTTCCTTCCAAATAATTCATTCCCTTCGAATCTGTTGCGCAATCTAAACTGTTGTCCTACTGATGCTCCTTTTCCTTTGGGTCCAAATTGTTGAACTACAGAACATAAATACAAACCGTTTGATGGCACACGTTTACTGACTTTACAATTCCAACCCTGTTCCTAATGGTGGAAGCTTTCCTGATGCATTCATGTATTCTTAACATGATCAAGTCAAATATTGCTTGCATGATATGGTTGTTGCATGTCCCATGCTACTTCTGCAAATGTTGGAAGAACGGTATCAGCTGTAAGGTTATCACATGTTGCAGCTGTGCTAGTACTAGACAATCCACGACAGTGCATCTGCGTCATATCATGATGTTTGTCCCTCTGCATAAACGATAAGTTTAATGGGCAAAGTGAGAGCAACAACAAAGCCTCAATCCCAAACTAGTTATGGTTGGCTACACAAGCAAATTTTCAAATAATCAAAGGGCACTGCTAATTTCGTGTTCCATTTACCAATGAATCAGCCAGAATCAGTAGCCAGTAGTACATTATTCACAAAAAAAGTAGAAACTCAACATGAAAATTATCATAGAGATTTTTTAAAATCAATAGTATCCTATACATTCCAGTCATAAAATATCTAACCCTCTCTCTCAACCAGGACAATATCCAAACTGAAAGGGTTTGTATTAAACAGTGCACCCATACAAGTTGAAATCATGTGTTCGTCCAAGCTTGATATTGTAACTCATAAATCAAATATGAAGATATTATGGGAAGTTCAAGTTGAAATTCTCCCACTTAGTCATTCCAGGGAAATGGATTCCCAGAGGGGACTTTTGAGTAGTTTTTGACATGGAAAGATGACTACGTTGCACCATACTTCATTTTGGGAATGATGGGATCTTCTGGCACAGGGACATAAGATTTCCAATCACATTTATTGCTTTTTCATGGAATTAAAAATTCCTGAGTTTCCTACAAAAGTTACCACTTTATTGTCCCCAGACTGTTGTATTTTCTAACCTGCTATTCAAGTGACATCTCTTCCAAATTATGAACTCAATATCTCTTCAAATAAATCTTCAAGGTAGAATTCATTCGTCCATTTTTTATTTCCCAACAAATAATACTTAACTAGACATTGGGAGCTGGAAGAAGCTGTGATCAAATGAAACCTGCAGTCAAGCTACTCTAAAGGGGTCTCCTGATGTCCAACTTGCAATAGATAGTGAAGCAATACAAAATTTCAAATACATGTAGAATTAGTGAAACTAAAAAGCTTATACCTTCTCCAAATTGCTGTTCAAACCTAGCAACAATGTGCTTCCCATAAGTATATTTCTTCAGAGCATGCACATGTGTTCTTATACGATTAAGCAACATTGCCCGCTGAATATCAGTACAAGTGTCAAGAATCTTCTGGACCACATAATTTGCATATTGGTCCTTCATCATTATCTAAACATAGCAACAGGGAAAAAATGAAACATTTAGAACTCTTTCAAAAACTAATTAGATAATACAATCCCATAAGGAAATGCAGAATTTCAAACTTCAAAGTGAAATTGAACTAGAGATTGAAGGTATTGGCAAGCACGCAAGGGAAACATTATAACAAGAAACAGACCCATTTGTGCCTACAATTAAGATTGTGAAAGAGATTCTCAATATATGAGCAAGAACCGCTCTGAGAGTGAGAAAATTTGAGAAAATCTGGAAAATTTTCGTGTAAACTGCTAAAGGAGTAAAGAAAACATGTGTGATTGCAAATAACTATCAGTGATGATTAGAGTAAATCTTGGACTCTGGCACACTAATGAAATGACAATTTGGAGATTGTTGATTTTGATTCTCATATGAGATAAAAAGATTTAAGATGCAAGTTCATATTTCTTTTGCAGTTATTAATAGAACACTGTTGTATATCAAACAAAAAATGAACAATAGAGAAATCCTAAACATGCTAAGATTTTCATCCTTCGAAGCCTTGAAAGTTTATGAAAGAAAATGGAATACCGTAATAGTCTAACTATAACAAATTCACATAAATGCTTCAAAGTATGATATCATGATCATTGCATAACAAAGGAGTTGTGCAACTCATACTGATACCTAAGCATAAAAAATACCTTCTTGACATTATAAAGCATGATTTAAATGCAGTTGGAAAAATGGAGAAATGCATGTTAGTTTATTAACTTTAAGTCTAGTAAGTGCATTGCTTTCCCTTCACCTTCGATGCCAATCACAGACACGGAGTTCAATTTGTTTACAATATAAGAAAAAAATTATTTAAAATGGTACACACACGAACATACACCATATATAGTATTTAGAAGCTGAAGGCAATGAGAATGTTGGCAACATGTGTTGGTGATAAAAAGTAGCAGCTAATATGCTTTCTGTCAATGAGTTTAGAGAAATTCCATAAATTCTGATTTTAATTATTCACGGTGACCTCAGCAGAGCAACCAAGTTAGCTACCTGTTAGAAAGGTTGATATGCTGAAGGATTTTAAAACTAAATAAAAATAGTTTCACTAGACTCACCAATAGATTATCGTTTCCTTCATTTTGTCCAAGAATCTCCTGAATTATTATTTCCCGCTCAGTGGCACCACCATACTCCAAACATTTCTCAACAACATTGGACGCAAACTTATGCTGGCTGAGTGTAACAATATGCCCCGACAATTTGCTAATAATTTGGCATCTTTCACGAGATTTTCCCCTCTCCAATACATGCTGTTACGAATACACACATCATTATTAATACGGCAATTGAAACATGGAATTAAATTCCCATTGGATAACTTGGCAACTTTCATGGAATTCACCATTAACACAGCAACTAAAACATGAATTCACATTGAATACAGAATAGGAGGAAGGTTTAAGCTGAATTCCGTGTTTCAATTGGATAATAGATCTGCATCCAAGTCATAGTGCTACACTGTAACACTCTAACTTGACGCAGATCTATCTTTCAGGGAACAAGATCTATCTTTCAGGAATTGTACACTGGGAGTTCAAGTATCTAATGATTTCTTATTCTTCCTCCCCCAAACATAAATATTAATCCCCTTTCCCCGATAACAATTCCCGTCCCCCAAAATTTAACAAACAAAATTAATTGTCACTATATCAACTATCAAACCATTTCACCCTATACCAAACCCACCCCAAATATAAAGAAGATTTTTAGAAAGAATGAATTGCTTGCTATAAATTCCGAGGTGATACAGCACAAAAGATGCACTGACCTGAGTAACATAATTTCCATATTGGTCTTGCGCAAGAATGCATACAGACTCCAAGATCTCATCCACTATGAACTGACATTGCAGCTCATCCGCACAACGCTCTAGAACTCTCTACAATAAACCAAATGTATCAATGTTCAATAATGTTCTGACAGACAACCATAGGCGGGAGAGGAAAAGAGAGCAGGTGAGCTTCCAACACACCAGTCAAGTCTAACATACCTGTATGACACGGCAACCATAAGGATGCATGGAAAGTGTTGCAACTTCACCACGGAAGGCAGAGATTATAAATCCAATTTTTTCTGCCGGAACACTCTCAATGCACTTCTGTATGACATGATTACCATTCTGATCACGTACACACTTCATAACATGTCCATCCAATTCACGAACAAGTTGTGCTTTTTGATCAAGTTCAATCACATCAAGTGCCTAAGAACATCATAGGATCAAAATCAATGTGATTCACAAAGAGGAGAAGGTTTATATTCTGAATAGGAAGCAATTAATTAAATATCTAACATCAAATTTCATCCGGACATCAGTTAAAGAAACCAAAAAAAAAAAGCATTATTCAATCAAGGCTTCCACGACAGACATTGGACGTGTTAAAAATATTTACTTTTCTGCATGATGACTGCACATCAGAGGAAAAAAAAAAAAAAACCCTAAATTGCTGAAAACTTGCCCCTTTCCCAATTGGGTCAGGCAAAATAGGGTTTCTTTAGCTTGGTTGCTGGTTCAGGTAAGATATCCATTTAGTCAGATACTCAGATTGATCCACAACTCTTTAAGATTTTCACCAACACTTGGAATTTTGTGGCAAGGACCAGAACCACAGGAGTCTCATTTTTGTGCCGCAGCTGCATCATGGACCGGTGGTGAGATAAGACCTAATGGTCCGTAAATTCACACAATGTACATAAAATGAATTGAAAAACTATGTCTTGAATTAAACGATTCCTTTTAATTTCCTAAAGCCCATCCATTTTCTCTATCTTTCAGAAACGTAAAGGCTAGCATCTTGTGATTAGCCTCAGAGAGCATGCATAAAGAACCCTCTTGATTCCTGCACCAGACAATAAAAATGGCTTAATGCCAGAGTTGATGTGGGATCAGTATTGATTGAGCACCTAACACCAATAAGAAGCTTGGCATTCCTATTCTTGCTCAGTACTGACAGCATGTATGCAAGTGTCTACACATTTCCATGGTGCTGAACTCAATGAGGGTAGGCACCCCCATCTGAGGAAACTGCCAGGAGGCCCAGGACAGACTTCAATAGGCTGCCTATTGTAGGGGTGAAGAGAAATGGAAGACAGGATGCTCTCCTTTAACTCAAGATCAAGACATAAAAATAATCTGATTATAAGAAAAAATGGCCAAACTAATAGTTGTTATTTTGAATAGGCAGAAATTCAATATTGGGGCTAATGCAAATCTGACAATCATTCTAATCTTGCAACCAATTGAATACAAAATTATCTACCTAAAACACAAAACAGTTTAAAACCCAGCTCAACCAAAGTGTTGTGGAATTTTAGGAACACGATAAAAACAAGCAATCATACTTGTCACACAAGTTAACTCATATAACTATATTGAGTATACAAAGAAATGGATCAAGCTTCATTGAAGCTGTATCCATCTTTATGATTTAACCAAATTCCTGAACATCTCAATTTCTGGTAGGTTTCTCTCTCAGGCCCGCTCAGATGACAAATAGAACCATTAGAATATCCACAAGGACCACAACCTAACTTTATGAAATTGGTCACATCAGCAAGTATCCATTCAGGATTCAAATTTCCCTTCTTTTACCTTTCTTTTTATACTTTCATACATTCAATAGCACACATAAGGGGAACATCAAGTAGGCAACCAGTATGAAAAACAACATGATCAAATGCACCTTAATCTAAATGAATGAAAATACAAGACTACATAAATATCATGGACAGAGGTTTAGACCCAAAAACTTTCCAAAAGTTGCTCTATATAAGCCATTATTACACTTAGGAGAGATATGGGAAAAAGTTCCAGCAAAAAAAAGCCTAGTGACAACATTTGCAATCAGAAATCCCAGGTATCTTTCATTGACTGGTACATTTCCATGCCAACGAAAATAACCAGCAAAGTACTGGAATTTGAAAGCAATCTACATCAGATGGCAATAGAAATAACCACAAATTTGCTGGAAGAGCTCCACAAGTATATGAATCTCAACCATGCCTAACTTTATGATGTTACATAAACTCCTAAGAAGCTCACATGATTAACAAAATTTACAAAAGGTGTATACTCCAGTGATATCCCAAAGCAATTCTTACTTGTAACCAGAGAATTTGGCCAAAAGAAACGTGAGTAAATGGTATTTCCATTGTGTAAAGCAGTGCTAAGGCACATTGAAGCGCTAAAGGCTATTAGAGAATAGAGCCTAGATGCAAGGTGCTAGGTGAGGAGTGCACCAAAGCAAAATAAGGCACCGCCTTTATTGTAAATATATGATTTTTTATAGTAAGCGGATTGAAAAAAAAAATGATAGTATAAGTAAAAAAAAAAAAGCAAAAATGAATGATAAATTATCTATGTAGCCTATCTATCACCTCAAATGGTTGAACATTGTGCCACCGCTGAAAGGTTGTGAATCAAAATTCTACATCGACAATGTAAGTTTTTTAATCCTATCTAATAATTTCCAAAACATTATTAATCATACTGATATGGTTAAATATGCCTGCGTGACCACCTTAAAAAAAATAGATAAACTAGTAAGAAATACATCCTCAGAAAAACAAATAATTATTTAAGTAGAGGCATCTTCATCTAGACGCAAAAAAGAGTGCCTCTAGAGGCACACCTAGGTGAAGGGCTTTGGCTAGAGCATAAAAATTGTTTTCATCATGGGGGCAAGTTTCTAGTCCCTAAGGCGTACTTGGAGCATTCTTTTAGCCACATTGGAGTAAACAAAATTCAGTGCAAGACACAATGAAACATCCTATGGCTATTCCCACACCTTGTATACAGAATCATTATGCATGTGTTATACCGAATCATTATGCATTTGTTTTCTTTGCATGCAAGCAGTCAATCACGGACAGAAAATCAGAAGCTACTAAATGGTTGTGCGGAATGCATGATAACAATGTCCCACGAGAATCACACATACCTTTTGGATTACCCGACAGCCATACATCTGCAAACTTAGATGTAAAATCTGACCAGTAAGCTGAATAGCAAGTTCCTTCCTCTGCTCAGTGCTTCCATACTCAAAAAACTGCAAGTAAACAAAGGAAAAGGACACCAAGACAATCAACATTGTCAGCAAGTGGTGAACATAGCACCAAAAAATTGCATATTTTAAGCACTCACTTTCTGAATAACATAGTTGCCAAAAACATCAGTCATTAATTTGGAAGCATAAGGAAGAACTTCTTTAAATACAGATGCCTTCTCTTCAGCATTGCAATTCTCTAACTTCTGCTGAATAAATCGGCTACCATGTTGATCAGCACTGAAGTTTAAAAAGTCTTCATCATTCAACTTTTCAATATAAAAGAAACAAAAACAAAGAAAGCAAACTCAGTAAGGACTTGCCTAAATTCAATAATGTTCCCTACAATATCAGACAACTCAAATCTGCGGCCTTTGCCAGATTTCAACTCCTCAAGAAAATTATATATTTTAGGATCATTAAAACTCTCTGATCCTCTTTGACCTCGCCAACCAGAATGTACAGCCGCATATCTTCCACTGCCCGGCGAGAACCTCAATTCATTTCTCCCTCCAGAAATACCAGTGCCCCCCACTGGGGATCCTGGAAAAACAGGGCTAGCAAGTGGTGATGTGGGGTACTGCAATATACCCATGTTTGGAGAATTTCCAAAATAGGGAAGATTCATCATCTGCCCTCTACCTTGATTCAGATTACTTGCTCCACCTCTCTGGTGAAGCAATTTCTGATCCTCCAAGCCAGCAGCAACCTCAGATCCTTTCTTTGAGTCAGGAGCATTGTTTTGTCTCCCAATAACACCACCTCCAGATGCCAACGGATCAAATTGACTAGACGTATTATATGCCAGTCCATAAGGCTGTTGATAGTATTGCATATATACAGGATCAGTAAATGAAGGTTGAACTGCATACCCAAGCTGCCCAAAGAACTTGTTATAGTGTTGCACATCAGCTCCGTGGGCAATGCCTCCCCCGCTTGAAGCCCCAGACATTCCGGCATTAAAGTTTTGACTAACAGCGCCATCAAAAACCATTGGAACTGTACCATGAGGGGGGTATCCAGCAACATATGGAGGAATAACATTTGAATTCAGAGCATACCCCCCTGTGCCATATTGTGGAGCACATAATCCTGGAGCCTGTAGATTTGGGTAAAATGGATTTGGTGAAGTCATGTAGCCAGCTGTTGCATAAAGAGGAGGTGTGAACCCAGATGACTGCAAAACTGGCTGCACCTCCGCTGAGAACTTTGATGGGCCATGGAGAGCTTGGTCCACATCAATGTATGCAGAATTTACTCCCTGATGACCCATTTGAGACTTGGCACTTTGAACTTGAAATGAATTGTTCGGCTGTTGGTGGACTTGGTGTTGCTGCACATGGCTTTGGTAGCTGTGTTGCCACTGCTCTTGATTTGTTTGCTCCTTGGGATTCTGAAGGCTAGATATATTAAGATCCTTCATTCCAGGTTCAATAACGTTGACGTCTGCAGTATTTAAAAATCCTTTGCTACGAGGTGGTTTGGGTTGTATGGTTCCTGTACGATTACGAGACAATGAGCTTGAAACAGGAGCAACAAGGGGATCAGCATTCAAAGGTAGCCCCACAGTTTTTGTACCTAGAATTGATGGAACAGCATTGGATGTGCTAACAGTGGGGTCAGGCAAGGAACTAGAAACAATATCATGATCAGCAGGTTCATCTGTCATTCCAGAGCTTAAGGAGCGAGACTGGTTATAAACAGGAGATGGAGTGCGGGGGAAATCCTCCTGTAAATGTGAATCAATAAATAACACGTGCATAATAATGTAATTCAAAAGGAACAAAGATAAAAGAATCAATCTCCTTTTTCATGCTAATGTTAAGCCAATAAGCAGCATACTGAGCATATAAATTACATTAAATGATGGGTCGATTTTTATTTTAGTTCAACCTTAAAGAATTAGGATTGCTATGTTTACTGTTGTTTTGTTGGAACAAATGAAAATTTACAGTTAAATTTACAAACCAAAACATGTCTGAACTATAGTGTGGTACATCCATGATTAACTTAATCAACAAAAATACAAAAGAAAGAAACATTAAGCCAAAATTTGAAGTTAACAATGAAGTCACTATTACATATGAAATATATCCAAGCATGAGTGGTGCATAACTAATGAAGAACATGTTGTTGCAGACAAACTCCAACACAGACGAAATTCAAATGGAACACGACTAGAAGCTAGTAATGACAAACTTCTGTCAGTTATGGAATTTACATGCTAAAACTAACAACTCTTCCATTTGCATCAGAGTAATGTAGCTAACAATTATCAAGGGAAGCTATCTGAAAGGCAGGGAAATTAAGTGTCAACCCAACAGGAAAGTAAATTGTATAAAGAGGTATCCAAGCACAGTAATTAACTGTCAAATCAATGGGCATTTCCTAGAAATGAAAATAGCTACCTGAATTAAATCAACCAAGCTTTTGGATTGGCCTGCCAATGAAGCAGCAGCCTCACCAGACCAAAACCCATTTGTTGTGTTGACTAAACTTTCCACGGGCTGCTTGGGTGAGTGATCATCCTCCAACTCTTCCTTGTGTGTAGAAAGTACTCCTTGCGACAAATGCAAGGAACTGTTACTGCTGTCATCTATTGGAGTCAATCCCCAATTAGTACCAAACTTAACAGCATGGTGTTCTGCAAGCTGATTCTCCCTTGGGATGGGTGAGGTGTTTGGGTTGGCACCAGTACCAAAATAAGATACATATGAGTGCTTCTCTGAGTCAAACTCTTGAAGAGCATCATTTGAACGCCCCAACCTAGGATTAAGGTTGGAATTTTGGTGGAAAATGAGGTTGTTTATGGCCAAAAAGGAGCCTTCCATACTTGGGGGTGCACTTCCACTTCGATTAGGGACTGTGTCTCTCCCACTTCCATGGAATCTTTGACCCTTTCTAGGAAATCCCAACTCCTCCACTGCCATATTAGGAGTTGGTGGCGCAAAGGTTGCTGGCTCCTTGTGCGAGGGCATTCTAAGTGGACTTTCCGTTGCCATATTGCTAAATTATTATTATTATGGTGCTCTTTCCTAATTAAGGAGTGACAGGATATCTCACATAGTCCCCTGAAAAAGATGCATCAATTTACCATGGTCATGAGTAATAAGGAAATATCAAGCTAAAGATGTGACTCGGCTATTTGGAGACATATAAATGCTAGATTGTAAAGAAAATTGTAGAATTGCATAAAACCACAAGTGCATTGAGAGAAATTGTCATCTTGGTTCGTTTAATTCAACGTCCCAAAGAGTTTCCCTTCTGCCATTGTGAGGGGTTTAGGTTCAATTAGAAGTCGTTCACCATGCATATGGCTATGAAAACACAGAGAAAGAATCAGCAAAAGAATTCACAACATTAAGACTCTCTAGTTGGTTGCTAAAACAAAAGCTAAATAAATAAGATAAAAGAAGACTTCCTATCGGCAGAACCAAGCACTTCACTCTAACCCGGTTGAATCGAGTTCTTAACTATTTGAAAATCAGGAGAAAAAAAAAGTTCCGGACTTTTCTATTCTCTTGCTTTCCTCATCAACAAAAAAAAAAAGATATTAGGACAGTACCTTCTCTCTAAACTGGCACTAGAACAATCCCTTGCTGTCCAAAAAAGCAGCCATTTTGCATAAACACAGGCCAAAAACAGTCGCTTACACCCCACAAATGCAAAGAAAATAAACAAATAAAATGACTAGAACCCAATTCAAGAAAACAGAAATGATAGGAAATAAACAACGAAACACGAGTATCCAGGAAAGTTATTCCTCTAAAATTCACAAAAAAAAAAAAAATGGTCAGACAATAAAAGGAATAATAGTAACTACCCCATATAGTAAAGACAATAACTTTACTCGTCAAGAACCCTAAATGAAACAGTATAGATACTCTTACCTATCAAATTAATAAGGAAAGATTCACTGTTTAAAACCCTAGAATAGATTGTTTCTTTTTCTTTCTAGAGCGAAGGAAAGAGTTGTGAACTTGGACAGAGTAGCTATAAAATGATAAATTTGGATTTAGCTGAGGGGATATTTTTACAAAAAAAATAATAATAATAACAAAAGTGATGTGATGATGCAATAAAGAGGGAAGGAACTAATGCCGGTTGAGGTTTTTGCTAAAATTCGGTCTGGGTTTTTTTATTGCAAAGACAAAGACAAAGTAAGGACAAAACAAGAATTGGCCAAAGAAGAACGTACGAACATCATAAAGAGTAGGACATTTGACACGTGTACGACCTCGCAATGACTTTGTTACCCCGTTCATCCACACTAGCAAAAATAACGTGGAAAGCACATAAAAAATATTTATTGTTAAAGTTAAATTTTGCTTTTGTCATTAGAAGAAAAATTGAGGTGCTTTGTTTTATACGGTAATTTGATTTTTTTTTTTTATAGTTAATTGGTCATTAAAACACAAAATTGTCAGGAGGTATTTTCACCTTTTTAATTTTTTTCAGATTCACTTTAAAGTAAAAAATATTAGAGTTGTTAAGTAGCGTGTTTCTATTTTTTTTCCTTTTTTTTCTCTCCTAAAAAAAATTAAAACAGGCGTTTAAGGGTATTTTTATTATTTTATATGAGCTTTTTTGTTAATTCTATAATCATAAACAGTATTTTAAATTTTTTAATCAAAAAATTATTGGCTTATTTACCTCACGCATCAACATGTAAGAGGCGCCCACACCTTTTGAGCAATGTGTGCAGCGCCTTTGCAAAAAATATGGATACTTCTCGGTAGCTAAATCGGTTTTTTTACCATGTTGTTGGAAGTGTCATCTCATTCTCTTCCTCCCAATGCGGCTTGCGATGGAGGCTAATGGATGGTTTAATGCTAGTAATTGTTTCTTTTTCTCTCTCTCTCTTATCGTAAAAGGTACACTTTGGCCATTTTTGTATTTGGTATTTTAATTTTAATCCTTATTTTTTTAATTTTTAATTTTTTTCTTGACCATTTTATAAACGTTTTGTTTATTTTCAATTTAGTCTTTCAATTACAATTTGTAATATATTATGTTTTTCAATTTGGTTCTTATTCTTTTTATTTTTATTTTTTTTTCTTGGCCTTTTTTATTAAAATTTTATTTGTTTTTAATTTTATCCTTCGATCAAAGTTGATGGTGTATTATTTTATGTGAACCTCGTGATCATGTAGTCACACAACCCACAACGAAGATGATAACTTCCCCGAGAAAATTGAATAATCATGTTCGGTTGAACATTTACCTAGAGCTAATCTATAACTAAGAACTAGAGGTATTGGATGATAGCGAATGATGCTACAAGATTAGATATACCTTTATAAGTCGGATTTACTCTTTGTCCCAACAAAGAAGAAGAAGTTTGCTCAAGCAAAACTAAATTTCATTGATGTTTAAAAGCTACCAAATTTGCAGCAAAACAAAACAAAATATAATCCTAAGATAATAACTCTAATAGTCCTATATTAGACTACAAACCAATGGATCTTAACTAAAACTCAGCTAAGCACAAGCTTAAAGCCTAAAATAAACATAAGCATTGGTTTTGGTCAAAACAAACCTACCATAAATAAAAACCCTAAAACTAAAATATAATTATCCTAAATATTAATTAAAACAATAAATAAACTTTAAGAAATATTCAGATTAATACAAGTTATCGAAACAACCCTAAAACCATATCTCCTTGCATTGGATCCCTTGGAGACGAATCCAAAACTTAGAAGAAAAGGTATCTTTTTGTGCCGTCCATTAATTCTTTTTCCTTACTTGAAATATGTTGTCTTGAATGTTGAAGTTTCTTCCCTTATTTAGCCAAAAGTATGCCCTCAAAAATAGAAAGGAAAGTGACTGAAATATCTAATTTAAATAGGCTTCTATAATCTCTCTTTTGAATAAGGAAATCATGTAAAATAAGGAAAAGAACAACAAAACAATCATAAGTCTCCTTGTCACTATATACATTCCATAATGGATACGGAATTCTTGCATACCATAAATAATATTGCTACCATAAATGTCTTCTTATTTGATATGAAATCCTTATAGAATAGATAAGCCAATTGTTACCACACATGCTTCCAAAAGCATTAAGAAATCCTTGTATTAATTGGAATCCATAATTCACAAGGAAACAATGTTTCTCCTATTTTCGCACATTCCTCGTGGATTTTAGTCCTGACATTAAACACGTGGTTCTCTCTTGTCTGAATGAATTAACAATCCTACCTTATATAAACGAAAAGGTATGAATGTCTACTTTCCAACCCAATCTTAGCATAATTCCTTCTATAGCTATAGATATAGTAAAAACAACAAACAAAGGTCCAGATATACAAATTTAACAAGATTTACCCAGTAACTTTGACCATTTGAAATAATCACTTACTATACTTTAATTGACATGATATTTTAACTTCATTTAGAACATGTCTAGAAACGTTTTTCAAAATATCAGTCTGATCCAACAGTCGAGTTGAAAGTTATGTCTGATAATGATAGAGCTGAAATTATTTTTTTCTTTAATAAATTAAAAGCATGCTATTATTCTTTATCCCATTTAAAAACCCACAGATTTTTTAATTGTCTTAGTTAAAAGTGCAACTAGAGTACTAAAATCTTTAATAAATCTCTTATAAAAACTAGCCAAACCATGAAAACTTCTTACCTTAGTAATTGACTTAGGTGTAGGTCATTCTTAGATAGCCCTAACTTTTTTGTCATCTATTTCAATACCTTTTTCACTAACAATATATCCAAGAAATACAAACTTTTCCATGCAAAAGTCATATTTTTTATATTAGCATATAAACATTCTTTTCACAAAATAAACCAATATATTTCTTAAATGTTCTACATGCTCCTCTAAATTCTTGCTATAAATCAAAATATAATCAAAATAAACCACAACAAACTTGCCTATATAATTCGCAAAACATGGTTTATTAATTTCATGAAAGTACTAGGTTCATTAATAATTTCAAATATATAATTAACTACTCATACAAACCATATTTAGTTTTAAATACATTTTCACATTCATCTCATTGTTTCATTCTTATTTGATGATATTCACCTTTCAAATTAATTTTAAAAAACACACAAGACCCATGAAATTCATTTAACATATTATCAAGTCTTAGAATTAGGTATCTATTTTTTATTGTAATATTTTTAATGGCATAATAATTAACACACATCCTCCAAGTCATATCCTCTTTTGGTACTATTAGCACTAGAACTATACAAGGACTTATGTCTTCTTTTATGTACTTTGTTATTATCAATTTTCCCACTTACCTTTGAAGTTACTTTGTCTCATTGAGATTACTTCTATAGACTGACAAATTAGATATAGATGTTTTAGGTACAAGATTTGGTGCTTAATTTTTCTAATAGGTGATAACTCAATAAGATTTTTATTAGAAAAGATGTTCTTATAATAACGTAATAAAAAAACACAAAACTAGGAATACAATGATCAAGGTCATTGGTGTTAAAATATATCTTATTATATACAAGTAAAATCATAGGCATGTCAGACAAAATAAGCATTCATAAACTCACTCCTCTTAGTATAAAAATTAACATGTTTTTATTTATATTTTTTCACATTCTTTTTTCTCACTCTTCCTTTCTCTTCTCCTCTTTTCTTTTCTCTTATCTCAGTTGAATCCCTAATAATTCATATGTTGGCCTAATCTAACCTTTTTCTCTCTTGACTTATTATAGTTTCACTCTTCCTCACAATCTCACATGTTTGATCTTTTTCTTTAACATCACTTTCTTCTTCCAATTTCAATTAGTCTTCATACACGTATCTAGGGAACAATTATACAATTATGAATGTCTTCTCATCCTTCTCAAGAAAATACATGTTCTTAAACCTATATTGCTTAGCTTTTTTTTTTTTTTATCAAATTACTAAGGTTTCCCCAATAATAAATGAGTAACATGCATGAGCACAACATCATATAAAACCCCATCCTTGTATTTTCCAACCAAAAAGTAAACCAAAACTTGCTTAGTAACTTTTATTTCTCCACAATCATTCAACCATTAAAATCTACGAGGCCTTTCATATTTAATAGTTTTCGTATTAAAATTTCTAACAAGTGTTATACTAGCAATATTAGCACAACTCTAATTATCAATAATCATACTATATGTCTTATTATTTATGTGGTATTTAGTGTGGAATATTTTCTCCCTTTGTTGTTTTATATCATCCTTCTTAATTTGAACATTAAGTGTTCTCTTAATCACCAAAGCCTCTTCATCAACTAGATACTCAACATTATTATAGTCTTCTCATGGTGGCATTTCATCCTTCTTGGATTTGTCACTTTTTAATTCAATATCCCTATGCTCTTTTATAGTCATAATCCTTTAATTTGGATATTGTGGAGCTATATATCCACTCCTCAAACACTTGAAACACTTAATATCATAGTTACTATTACATGGGATCTCAATTTTACCTCTTGTTTTAGTGGACGAATCTTTCCTCTAAGCCTTAGATGGTTTTGATTTGTTACCTACAGAATTTGGCTTTGATGTTGCAACCATTTCTCTCCTATACTTCAAACTCTAAGAAAAAAAAAAACTTGAATTACCTCATTGACATATACTTCTCTTTCTTTTCAACTATCTCTTTATTTTGAAAGCTATATTAACCATATCTTGAAGATCAATATAATATTGTAACTTAATCAGATTGGTTATCTCTCTACTCAATCTATTCATAAGCCTTGTTATTGTAGCATCTTTATTCTTCACAACATTATTTCTAATAATGACAATCTCCATTTCCTTATGGTAATCATGACAATATTAACATAGTGTTGCAATTCAACCATATTGCTTACTCCTCTCATATTTTATACAAATTTTTGGCTTTACATTCTAATATGCTCACTTTTACCTTTTACCATTCAATTTTCAAGATTTCAGCTCTTTAAGGAACTAATTCATAATAAATAAAAGATTAATATCTTAATGGAACAATAAAATAATGTAAAAACTTAAGAAGCAATAAAAAAAATGAAAACTATCAATACAAAACTACGAAAACAAAATCATGAATATCAATATAAATTCTTGCAAAATATGAACGATACGAAAACATGATAAAAACTATGAAAATTAAGAAACTAATAAAATAAGATTTAAATGACTCAAAATAACAAAAGCACTTTCAATTTTTTATATATATGGTGGCCGAAACTAAAAAAAATGATGCAAAAACTACATGTTTTTTTTTTTGTAATTTTTAAGAAAACTCATTCAAGTAAACCTAAAATATCCTAAATCAAGATTTATCTCCAAGAAACACTCAAGAATTAAGATTGTTTTTAGATTTAAATCAAGAGGCCTAACTATATGTTTCTTTGAATCAAGATTTGCAGCAAACCCTAAAAGTTTTTTTTTTTTTTTTGCAAATTTCTTTGTTCTTTTTTTTATAAGACTTTATTTAATCAAGATTGCAAATAATTTCTTTTTTTACTTGATGTTGCAACTTGCAACTAGTTTTTAGAGAATATAAAGAACTTGACAACAATGAAGTATACGAAAACTTGAAGATAAAGGGGATATAACCTGATGTAGAGTCTTCCTTTGATATCAACTGATATGAATCCCATAGATATATAAATTTAAAAACCCATAGTCAATCAACTCTTCCCAAGAAAGCTATGATTAGGTTTGGAATTGAGTTTGACACAATGATAACTTGTACCGAAACAACAAGACTATAAATAATTGAATCCTCACTCAACACCTATAAAAAAAACATGAACAAGAAGTATAGAAAATATCATGAATCTTGGTTAATTATTTAATAAGTTAAAGAGTTCAATAAATAACTAAAAAGTAAAAACAAAACCTGACACATACAATAATAATTGTTGAAATCAATGTTTGTCCCAAAAAAATCTGAATAAAAGCTAAATAACATTATTTATAATATGTAAAAACATCCTAAAAAATGCTGGAAAAATAATAAAAAAGTTCAAAATAAAATAGAAAAAAGAATCCTAAATAAACTAGAAATTAATATAATTCTCACACAACATATTATAATCCTTATTGCAAGGCCTTCTCGATGTCCAATCACCTTAAAATTTTAATCCAATATAGAATAAGAGCTCTAAAAAATTATGGTAAAACTATAGCTTGATCCAATGATCGAGTCAAAATTTAGAATTGTTAGAGTAAAATTATACATTAGAAAAAATAAGCCTCTAGTTACCAAAATTAATTAGTCCATGAAGTAAATGGAGCATGCCCCTCTTATACATAGATTAAATTAAAGGATCTAATCATCACATGTTGAAATATGTAGTCTCCTTGAAATTCACATTGGGCCAAACACTTTGAATAAGCTCATTAAATGCATCTTTGAACTTCTCTGCTTTTGATCTTGTAATTAGCCCAATTGAAACTTGCAATTGATCTTTTGATATAGTCTTAATCATATCATGCTTCTTAGATGACATGTACACTAAACTAATCTACTTGAGGATTCTATATGGAGAAATTGCATATGTCTTTGAAAAGAACCAATGGTAGTTATGTAAGTGATCCTTAAATTTAAGATCACCAAGTTATCTTATATAGAAAATGTTGTACTTTGATCCAGATTACATGTTGTCCTAATCAAGGATAACATGTGAGTAGATATTGAGTATAATATAAATTGTATGAGGTATTTAAGTGATCAAGATATGATTGATCATCTTAAATGAATTAGTATTGATTGTCAAATCCTTGCGCAAGGTATAATGAGATTTAAAAAGAGTTCCAGATCTTTTTCAAATGATCAATGATTATGGTATTGAGAACAAAAATGATTTGACATAGTAGACATACTTCATGCTATAATATCTAAATCAATATTCTTGAAGAATGGATAATAATTACATTTGAATCTAATCATTGAAGAGTTAAGTCAAACCACTTCTGACTTTTCTTACTTCATACTTCATGCTACTAGTACCTCTTAGAATAACTAGTCAATAAAAACCTGGTCGTTAGAAAAACTGATGCCACTAGCATCACTCAGGGTACTAGTCAAATAAATTTATTGGTAGTTAAATAAAGTGATGCCACTAGTACCACTCAGGGTACTAGTGAAATAAATTTTTTGGTCGTTAGATAAACTAACACTACTAGTACCACTTAAAGTACTAGTCAAATAAATTTTACAGTCGTGAGATAAACAAACACCACTAGTACCACTTAAGGTACAAGTCAAATAAGCCACCTTTATATTATTCTAGTCATTGTTGAGACATATACATACATGCAATTACGAAGAGCACATTTAAAAAAGACTACAATTATTTATAACATTAAAAGTTCTATATTTAACAACGGGTAGTGGTGCAAAACACTTACCTGGTGCTTACACTCAAGCAATGGTCTCCTACTACTAGATGAATCTCGCAGCCTCTTTTATACCAACATGCATATAATCATCAACATCTATTTTAATAAAAACTTTAAACCAATACTCCTTTGAATATAAGTTTCAATCAAGTAAGGTTTTCACCTTTTTTTTTTTGAAATAGTAATAGTTGATTATTAGTTAGAATGGTCAATGAGTTCATATAAGCATAACCAATTAGTTGACTGGTTACTACTAAATTTTCTTGGTGTCCTTAAGTTCGAACAAATGGTAAACCAGTTTGATCAACCAAATAAGACAATAGTCAATTTCATTGTTCCTCCTATCAATTGGTCGACCAAATCATTTTGTAATCCTAAATGGTTGATCAATTTATACAACACATCAAATATTAGTTTAGTTTTTTAATATATATAATTAGCTTTTTACCCATCCATTTCCTATTTATCCCAACATAATTTAACACAAATTCCATAATAATTTAAACCAATCTAATTCATTTTCTATTTCTAAATCTATGCTGAAATCTCATATCAAAATAGAGAACATGATTTTCTTCAAATTCTTCACAATTCTTATATTACCCATTTTTTTTTCATATCTAAGAAATAATTCTAAAAACAAAACACCATTTCAAGTAATCTAACTCATGAAACTCAAAATTCCATATTCTACACATTATTGACTAAGTTTCAATTTATGCTAAAGTCAAAATCAATCATGGTGAAAGTGATTCTTAACTTTTAAACACAAGACATCAAAGAGAAATTGAAAAGGAAATCAAGCGTTCTTCACCGTCTCTTTTGTCTCCTTTTAACTCCTAAAATTCTCACTTTTGAGTTCTAAAACTAAATAAAAGTCTATAGATCTCTAGTTTAGATCATATAAACCTATTTTTAGTCTCTTAATCAAGCTTTAAATCTTGTTTCTCTCTCATAATTTGATAAAAAAAAAATAAAAAATAACCCTAGCCCTTCTTCCTTGTTGAACCACCAACCATGGCTTAAGAGAGAGCCATTTATATAGTCCAAATTTAAGCTATTTACAACAATGTCTTTATGTTTAGCTCATGTGTTATATTTTTTATTTACCTGAATATTCCATCTCGTTTCGTTGTTTTAAAATATCACACTTAAAGATTTATATAATAAAAATTTCTTTCCAATTATTTATTTTTCTTTCGTTTTGAATTTTACATTGATTCATTTTGTCATTGGGTTTAATTTTTATTTTTTTATTAACACCATAAAATTTTAAATTAGGGGTTTACATGGGGTATAATGATATGTTGCTTTATAATGCACTTGATTTTCAAATATAAATCAGTAAATTGTTCAATTGATAATAAATTAAATCATTTAATTGTAGTTTATTTAAGATTATAATTTATATTTGTGTCAACTTATTAGAAATCCAATGGGTAACACATATTAAGAACTACTAGTTAGAAATTAAACTAGGATAATTAATTAAGTATGACTTGATTTTGAATAAGTTTTAGAAATTAAGGACTAAATATAATTAATATAGGGGATTACAATTCTAGACCTAGAAAAATCAAGTAGGGACTTGATTGAATAAATTTTTAAAATTATCTTGAAATAATATATATATTATATTATTCAGGGGGCAATTTGGTATTTTACCACTTATAGGGTTATGAGGTTTTTCCTATAAAAAGAATTGCATATATCATAATTTTTTATGTAAGATTTGATATAATTAGATAGAGAAGTATGTTACAGAACATATGGTGAGAGTTGTACAAGCTAAGTAACAGAACATATGGTACAGAGAAACACTTGAAAACATAAAAAGAAAGAGTTACCACTAAAAGACATAGTGATTCATCTCTTCTAAAAGGAATTTAGAAGATTTCTCACTGATGATTTGTGTGGATTGCTGTTAGAGGTTGGACACTTAGATGACTTATGGTTTGTGATAATCTAACCTTGGAGAATTTGATTAAACTTCAGAAAGAAGATCTAATCTTCAAGTAATCTTTACTCATACCCTAAACAACTCTATATTGTTTAATGGGATCCTTAAAACTCTCGAAAAATGTAAACTTATTGTTTCAACCAAACAATAGTGGAACAACCTTGGATTTGATATGTAATGCCCTTATACCTAATAAACAACAAATCTTAGTTTATTGATCATTCTCTTATGCCTAGTTATTAAAAACTCATGTATGATCAGTTTGCGACAGGATTTAACTCAAACTCGAAACCCTAATCAAACGATATAAAAAAGATTCCAAATTTAATATAAAGTGCAATTTCACCCTAAATAACCAGTATATCAATTTTGAAGTGATTTCAAGATGGTTTAATTCAGTTTCTCTTTTTTTTACAACATAATAAAACTAGCTTGAATAGCATCTATTCTTCTTCTTGTTTTTTTTTTTTAGCTTTTTTATGTTGCTGATATGTTTAGGGATAGCAATAAAACAAAACAAAAACACTTTTTTGTACTAAGATGCTGAAAACACAAAAAGAAGAAGAAAACTGAAAAACACCACTAAACTTATGGAACACAAAGAAAATGAAATTTTTAGAAAGATATTATCTGGGTTCAAAAATTTACTTTGTTCAAACTCATAGAAAAATATTAAAGTTGTTTGTTAACCACATTAAAACCACTAAAAAGAATAATCTTTGTGTTAGTGGGTTCCTCTTATTGAGTTCAATGAAGATGATTATTTTCTTTAAATAGGGCAGAAAAGGTAGATCGGGATCCATTTAATTTATTTTGATATGATTGATTTTCATTTTTGGGAGTGTTTAAGGGTTGTTAAGTTATTTTCAGGGTTTAAATGGTGTTTTGGAGGTGTTTTAAGGTAAAAAAGAGTTGAAAATCGAGCTTTTATGGTCTAAAAAGATGAATTCTAAATTCATGATCATGAAAGGTGGCCTGAAAAAGTCGGGGTAGTGACAAGTCGCTTGCTTTTAGAAAAAAAAATACAAGAGATTAAAAATATATATAAAAAATCCAAATGAGAGCCTAGGCTTCTAAGAGCAAGTGTGCCTTTGTTTTTATGGTCTAAAAAAATAAATCTTAAATTTATAATCATTAAAGGTGACTTGAGAAAGCCAAGATAGTAACAAGTCGCATGCCTTTAGAAAAAAAAATACAAGAGATGAAAAATATAAAAAAAATCCTAACGAGAGCCTAGGCTTCCATGACAAAGTGTGCCTGGATTATTTTATAAAGGCCAGGCATATGAACCTGATCTATTAACACCTGGTTTTTTTTATCTTTTTATTTTATTTTTTCACCCCTTTTTGTTAATTGTTTTTATTTAAATTTTGATTTTTTTTTTTACAATTTTTAGTTTCATGGTATTTTAAAGAGATTTGTTTAAGTAGTAGAAAAATTTCTTCTTTTTATATTTTATATGAGTTAGTTGTATTTGTATGAAATTTGTATAAAAAATAAAAATAATTTGTTATTAGCACTAACATTTAGCCACTAAGATAAAATATTTTATTTATTTTTAGTTTATTTTATAAAGCATAAATAACATCTCATATTAAAAAAATATAATACATGAAAATATATTCATAGCATAATAATAATTATTTTTATATTAAAACATAACTCGAAGTTTTATACGTAACAAGATACTTTCATGGATAATATATTTGTGTTTGTGAATTAAAAAAATAACTATTCCATAATACTAAGACACTATTTTATTATATTCTAAATTAATATGGAATTCCATCCACACTACAGTACTGCAGTGCAAGCAATAAAACTAGTCCCAAGTTAAACAACTCTCCTCTTTGATGTAAAATAATGGTATTATTGCTGGTCATGTTTTCTAGCGTATATGAGAAGCATGTCCGCGTTGCCGTGGGCTTATAAAACAAATATATTTAATAGTATTATAATTGTGAACCATCGCTAGATAAGTAATAGAAACTAAAGGTATGATGAAGCCACTATTTCATAACGGAAAAAAAAGTTATGTTGATGATCAAAATTTAGAGACTGAATAAAATAATTTGTAGTAATCCACAGTGTTTTGAGAGGAAAGATACAGTGCTTTCGCCACATGATTTAGCTTTTTTGTTAATAAAAAGCAAAAAAAATTACAATACTAAATTCTCTACCAACTTAATAAAAAAAAACCAACAATGATAATTTTGGAAGGAAAAAAACCCATGAGGAAGAACGTTGTAGCAATTGACAATGTTTTGTGAGGAAAACTACAGTGTTTTCCCCAATAAAATAAAATAAAAAACCATTTAGAGAAATACTGTAGCAATCCATAATGTTTTGTAAGAAAAACTATAATGCTTTCCCCATATAATTTAACTTTATTGTAATTATAATTCTTAACCAACTTAATATTAAAAAAATGGACAAAGATAATTTTGAAAAAAATAATAAAAAAATTATATGGGAAAACACTACAATAATTCACAGTGTTTTAAAGAAAAAAATTATAAAGTTAAATTCTTAATCAGCTCAATATTAAAAAAATCAAATCGACATAGACAATTTTAGGGAAAAAAACACAAAAAAAGAGAAAAAAATCATGTTGGAAATACTGTAGCAATTCATAGTGTTTTGTGATGAAATCTACAGTGCTTCCCCACATGATTTAACCTTATTTGTAATGACTTGTAATTGTAATTTTCAACAATGTTTTGCGAGGAAAGCTACATCGCTTTCCCTACATGATTAAGTTTTATTACAAAGTTAAATTCTAACCAACTTAATATTAAAAAAAATAAAATCGATGAAGATAATTTTGGAAAAAAATATTACAAAAAAAGAAAACACAAAAGAAACTGGAAAAAAACATGTGAGGAAAAACTGTATCAATCCATAGTGTTTTGTGAAGAAAAACTTATATTTACTTGTAATTGCAATTCTTAACCAGCTTAATATTTAAAAAATAAAATTGATAAAGACAATTTTAGGGAAAAACATAACAAAACAGAAAAAAACCATATGAGAAAAAACACTGTAGCAATTCACAGTAATTTGCGAGGAAAGTTACAGTGCTTTCCTCACATATTGTAACTGTAATTTTTAATCAGTTTAATATTAAAAAATAAAAAAAAGATAATTTCAGAGAAAATTAAAAAAAAACAATAAAAAACCATGCGGAAAAACACTGTAGCAATAAACAATGTTTTAAAGAAAAAAAATTATAAAACTAAATTCTCAATCAGCTCAATATAAAAAAATCAACAAATATAATTTTAAAAAATAAAAAAATAAAATAGAAAAACTATGTGGGAAAACGTCGTAGCAATCCAAAGTATTTTAAAGGAAAAAAATTACAAAACATAATTTTTAACCAGTTCAATATTTAAAAAGTAAAATCAATAAATATAATTTTTTTTTAAAATAAATGGAAAAAAAAGCAAAGTTGAAAAAAAAAAGTAATTTTAAAAAAAAATATAAAAAAAAACGAGGTTGGAAAAAAAAAAATTATGAATTATTATTATAATCCATAATGATTTAGAAAAATAATAATTCCTTGTATCTGTATCTGTGAAGAAATAGTAAATTCCTCGCACTATTTAGATATTATTATAATATAATAGAGACGCCCACACCCACTGTATCTGACGAAAGACAAAAACAAAAGTCTTTGGCTAAATTCTCAATAATAAGAAAATATTTTGTCCTTTTTGAAGATCATGTCAAATACTTTTCGCAATTATTTTTTTAAGAATCCAACTGACGTGCTAACAAAATAAAATCCAAACACGTTAATCTGAGATTCCTAAAGAAATCATACTGAGGCCCTCCCGTAGTTCCGCCCTGAGAGAGAGCATCTCCGAGCTATTCTCTCCGGCGAAGATGAACGGGGGCTATGCGATCTGCCGGAGCTGGGGGATGTAAAAATGATCTTTTGAGCGCGAAGGACTTTTGTCTTGTCCGAATACGCATAGATGCCTGCTTTTCTAGCAAAGGATTTTGTATTATTTTCCCCCCTCGAACTCATAAATATATTGATAAGAAGAAGGGGATCAAATCCCAAGAATACATTAATAGTGTTGTTTGGTCCCTGTATCTTGAATTTGTCTCAATCTGGTCCCCTTAATATATATGAAATGATAATATATCATAATGTTGAGTATAATTTAGAAAAAAAGTCATAACCCATATAGATTTGGCTAATTCATATCCTTAAACAAATAAACGGATTTCTATCTTAAATTATCACAAACACATGGAGTATTGTAAGGAGATTGAATAAGGATGAAATACAGGAAAGTAAATAGTTTGAGGATCAAATAAACAAGAATACATGAACAAAGGACAAGTGAAAAGAAAGCAAATCCAGCTCTTATTTCCACACCCCTTTATTTTATTTTCTAGTCTGGTCGACCTCATTTTCCGAGTCAAATCCAGCTTCATCAACCGAAACATATGCTTCAAATCCTTGTCTTTATACTTAAATATCCGATTCATTTCTTTCAATCTCAAATAAGACAGTTTTGGAGAGTTTTCCTATTATTACTGTGATGGCGAAGGTGGCGGTCGGAGCAGCGGTTGCTTGCGCGGCGGCACTGTGTCCTGCGGCGGCGTTGGTGGTTAGGATCAGGATGAGATGTTCAGGGAAGTGGGCCAGGGCTATGGCGATGCTAAGGGAGTTTGAGGAAAACTGCGGGACTCCTATAGGGAAGTTGAGACAGGTGGCTGATGCTATGGCTGTTGAGATGCATGCCGGCCTTGCATCTGAGGGTGGTAGCAAGCTCAAGATGTTAATCAGCTATGTAGATAATCTTCCCTCCGGGTAATTAAATACTACTATTATTCCACAATAACTTCTTTACTCGTGTATTTTTAATGTGCTTGAGTGATGTTTATGAATTGATGGGATTGTTTTTTGTTCTGAAAAACTGCACCTTGACGCATTTCCTTATTGTGGCCATTCTTTATATAAGTGAACCTTTAAGGGTGATAATTTTGAACCTGAGTGTATAAGGAAGAATCTTTAGCATATTATTCCTGTTTGGGACTTTTCTTTGTGTCCAGTGGAATTTAGTGGAAATGGGTGGTTTGTTAACTTGTTTAAAGAAAAATTTCTCTTAGTGAAAGGCATATTCTTTTCTAATCTTGAAGTTTACCTTCCTGCAACTGAGCTTGACATATTTCATTTGTTTACTGTAGGGCTCGTAAAATATTTTTAGCATTTGCTTTCTAAGTTGGCTAACCTTGTAGTTCCCTCGTTTTCTTTCAATCAATAAATGCCTTTTTTTTTTAATGTAATTCTTTCATCAATGGTTTACCCTCTTCCCTTTTTTTTTTTTTTAATACCTACTGTTCATAGCTTTACTACTACCTTTTGATTTTTAAAGCTTATTTACATATCTAATCCTTACTTTTCATATACCCGTGATTAAGGAAATTTTCCTGGCATCGAGTTCTCTTATGTTGTTTTAGTATCTTATCATGTTGATAAGTTTGATGAAATCTTGAGCTTTAGAAGTGGGAGGCCATTTCGCTTTCTAAACAGATAAACAAACAGTGTTTAGCTTGTATTCAGTGGATAGATTCTGCAAGGTTTGTTTTGTGGCTGCTGATTTGATGTGTTTCCTACGGAATATGGATTTTTATGATCAGTTGGTGGTACTGTACTGTTGATAAAGACTAACCCTGTGGTCTACATAAATATCTTATGATGCGCATCTATGTTTTATAAAAAAATAAACGTAAGATGGATTTATTTGAGATTTATCGTGTCTTTGGATAACTTATCACTTTAATTACAAGTCTATGCTGGTTAACCTGGTAATGATCAACTTGGAAGAATGTATAGAAATTTCTGGGATGTGCTATTCCTTTTAATTGTTGAGCCATACGAGTGATTGGTTGGTGAACTCCTTTTAGCTGCAGATAGCCCTGTTTAAATTGTGGATAAGGTTTTTTTTTTTTTTTTTTTTATATATATTTACAGAAAAAGAAATGAAGAATTAAGGAGTGACAGGAGACGAAATAAGCATTGATGTTCTTTAGGCAACACAAAAGATGTTGCTTTGGTGTAAATTGTTTTTTCCTGAGAAAATGCAATTTCATTTGTCTTAATATTTTATTTTATATTAACTATGGATAGCCACCTCTGTGCTTGATTTTTCAGAGATGAGAAAGGGTTGTTCTATGCATTGGACCTTGTTGGAACAAATTTTCGTGTTGTACGGGTACTGCTGGGTGGGAAGGATGGCGGCGTTGTCAAACAAGAGTTTGAGGAAGTCTCAATTCCTCCACACTTGATGACGGAATCTTCAGATGTGAGTATCATTTCAAGCTCGGCTAACAAACTTGACCCTGATTAGAATAGTTGGTGATCTGAATATTTTGTACGTGATGGTGGTTTCAGGCACTATTTGATTATATTGCTGCAGCGCTTGCTAAGTTTGTTGCCATGGAAGGTGAAGGTCTGCATCCTTCACCTGGGAGACAAAGGGAGCTTGGGTTTACCTTCTCGTTTCCAGTTAGGCAAACATCAATAGCATCTGGAAATCTTATAAAATGGACAAAAGGCTTCTCTATAGAAGATGCGGTTAGTCCTAATTACCCTGACATGCCTCCCTCCTCCCTTCTTTTTGCTGTCTTTTTTCTATTATTGCATTACGATCAGTTTTTGCAATGACTGTTATTGTTTTTGATCTTGGTGCCTTATCTGGTATGAGAATAAAAAACTTTAAAGAAATTCTTTTACTATCTAAAAATGTCACTGTTATCCCCTTTACCCACTCCACCTCTTTGCATTCCATTTATCTTTATTTTTCTTCAATTTATAATAACAAAATTATTATAGCATGCTCATGGGGTACTGGTCATGTGCAGTGTCAAAAATTGCATGCATACTATGTTGAGCCATCCTAAATTACAGTGCAAATAATAAAAGTCTTTTTATTGCACAACACACAGTCAGCTGGCATGCACGTGCACACACAGGTAGTACCTGATTTCTGATGTTTTTTATTTCACTTTAAATAGAGAAACCAATCTTTGGCATCTGAAGTATACTAATTTCAGTCATACTTGTTTTCTGATGTTCTGGTTATCACTCTGAATTCATTATGAGTTTCCATTGATCTCAGAAATTTTAGCAATTAGGCATATTCACAACAACAATTCTGAGGGAAAACACATGCCAAACATGCCAGCCTAGCTCCAGGAGCAAAGCAATTTTCTATCCCAGCGTTCATTTTCTTTCTTGAGTTCTTATTGCCCACGTCCAGTCTTCATAATTTAGCTAGCATATATCTCAACAGTGTGGAAAACTCAAATTGGTCACATGGATCTTACTTTGAGTTATCAATTCTGCCACATATGCTCAACTTTTATTTGTAAAAGCAGGCAGTTTCTCGATAAATAGCTTTGTGAGGGTATATCCCTGATATTTCTGCTCTTGCAAGTGTTAAAAGTAAAAATACTGCTACCAGCACTTAAACTCAGGACATATTGCAATAGCTTCAGTCAATAACTGTACCTCCTTTTTCAGTCAATTCCTTTTTAACGTTGTTGTTTTCTTCCTGATCATTAGGTTGGACAGGATGTTGTGGGAGAATTAACCAAAGCCATGGAGAGAATTGGCCTTGACATGCGCGTTTCAGCTTTGGTAAGTTATTTGGTTGTTGTCCCTAGGTTCTCTGTTTGGAATGATTTATAATTCAGTGCTTATCCAATGTGTGGTTAATGCTTAATGCATTCACATGTCTACATAACTAAACAGATTCATCAACTTTCTGAGCCAATGTAGGTCAATGATACTATCGGAACATTAGCTGGAGGTAGATACTACAACCCTGATGTCATTGCTGCTGTAATATTGGGTACTGGAACAAATGCAGCATATGTAGAGCGAGCACATGCAATTCCTAAGTGGCATGGTCTTCTACCCAAATCTGGGGAAATGGTTGGCATTTCAGATCTGATTCTCTTCTTTTTATTTTCTTTATGACAGGAATGCTTATTATTTCATGAGCATGAACCGATACTGAAGCTTTTCTTACTAGGTTATCAATATGGAATGGGGTAGCTTCGGGTCATCACACCTTCCAATAACGGAATATGATCAAGACTTGGATGCTGAATCTTTGAACCCTGGAGAACAGGTGATACAATTTCTTTTATAGTTTTGACTCATTGCTGCTGATGGAGTTTGTTTAATTTAATCATAAGACCCTTGTCGTTATTGTTTGCAGATTTTTGAAAAGATTATTTCTGGTATGTATTTCGGAGAAATTGTACGCAGAGTTCTACTGAAAATGGCTGAAGAGGCAGACTTTTTTGGTGATGTTGGTCCACGGAAACTGAAGATTCCATTCATATTAAGGTCTGCCATATATATCTGGCTGTGAGCTGTCTGCTATATATTGAGTTTAAAGTTTCGTCGTCTTTTTCCCTGTTTTGATTTGAGATGGCTTATCAATGCATCTTGATCTACCCGATGTTGTTGATGTTGTACTAATACAAGCTCTCACTGCTGTTAATATACAGGACTCCTCACATGTCTGCGATGCACCATGACGCATCTTCAGATCTGAGAGTAGTTGGAAGCAAGCTAAAGGATATCTTAGAGGTATTAAGCTTTGCTGATTGTATTAGCCTTCTGTATCGTTTTACCTCTTACCTCTTGAAACTTTTTCTTAATAAGAAAAACAGATTAATAGAAAATGAGCTTGAAGATCGAAATTTCCTCTTTACTCGCTTCAAGTATTCAAGCAGGTATTATAATGAAATGATGTGGTGGAGGTTTTGTTTGTCCTATTCCATCTTCATGTTTTGGAAAATTTCTTTGTGATATCTCATTTGGCATTCATTTTGCTTTTTCTGGACTCAAAATCTGTGTGATGCATTATGTATAAGAGAAAAAAAGTAAAATCACTAACTAGTCAGGTTAGGTTTGTGTTGATAACATTATTTGTTGTAACCCTGCTGGATCTCCTGTCAAGAAATTTTGGTTTTTCTGCAAACATGCCACATTTGGCTTGGGGTGAATATGATGCGGGACAATAAATAATAAAAATTAAAGCAAGAAAAGAAAGAAGCTTTAGAGAAGAAGCTGAGAAGAGAAAGCAAAGAAAGAGAAGAAAGGGGATTGGAGATATGCAAAGTTTGCAATATTTTTATTAATCATCAAAAACTGTCTCTCCAGATGACAGAAGAACTTATAAATAGTAAACCCTAAAACATCCCGCTATTGGGATCGGCCTATTAAATCAAACTATTTAACATAAATAATAAAATAACAATGAGCAGGCTCAAATGGGCTAAATAAATAAAATAATAATGAAATAGGCCTAAATGGGTTTAATCTTCCCACCAAAGTGTGACAGACTGGGTCATCTTACGTCTTATCCGTCCATATACTCGTGTAGTTTGTGGTGTGGGTCTGGTGTCCCCAATAACTCTTCCGGGGTTAGAGAAACTCGACCCTGTCGAGTCTAGCACTAGCTGACTCTGATAGTACTCCCAAAGATCTAGATCAAGCTGCTGCAAAGTATCTCTAGTAATCCAAGTGCAATCTGAGTCAGGTCGACCCACCTAGCGAATTAGAAACAGTTGAACCTTACCATTCATGTTAAAAACAATTTGTTCATCTAGAATAGCATTAATATTATCCTTTTGTGCTGATGTCAAGGTGAAAGGGATAAAGGTTTCAATAGGATCATCAGGAGGGGAGTTAAGTGGTATCTCAAATGGATCATTTGGAATAGGAAGTGGTTTGTGGTATGCAACTAGATCCTCAATGTTAAATGTAGAGCTAATGCCAAAATCATGTGGTAAATCAAGAACATAAGCATTTGAACCAACCCGTTGTAGTACTTTGAAAGGCTCGACACTACGTGCATGTAATTTTCGATTAGCTCCTGAAGAAAACCGTTCGGGTCTAATCCATATCATAATACAGTCTCCCACATTAAACTCATTATGTCGTCTATGTAAATCAGCTTGAAGTTTATATTACGCATTACTTGCTTGAATCTGTTTAGTGATCTCAATATGCAAATCCTGAATTCTACGTGCAAAAGACTCGGTTGACTCAGACACTCTAGCATGAAGGGACATGGGAAGAAGGTCTAAAGGTTTCCTAGGCTTGTAACCATGTATAACTTTAAAGGGACTAATGCCTATTAACTTATTGATAGAGCTATTATAGGCAAATTGGGCCGTAGGAAGAATCAAATCCCAATTCCGATTATGATCACTCATTAGACACCTTAAAAGGTTGCCCAAACTCCTGTTAACCACCTCAGTTTGACCATCAGTTTGTGGGTGGTAAGCAGTAGAAAACTTCAATTTGGTTCCCACCATATACCAAAGGGTTTTCCAGAAGTAACTTGTAAATCTAACATCCCTATCCAAAACTATGGTTTGGGGAAGACCATACAACTTGACAATCTCGTCGAAATAGAGTTTTGCGACTCTGGAAGCATCTGTGGTCTTAGTACAAGGAATAAAATGGGTCATCTTAGAGAAGCGGTTGACAACCACAAAAATAGAATCATGTTTCTTTGCAGTACGTGGAAGCCCAAGCATAAAATCCATGCTTACATCTTGCTAAGGGCAAGTAGGAACGGGTAATGGGGTGTAAAGACCAGTATTTTGTTTTCTATGCTTAGCTAGTTGGCAAGTTTGACATTGACCTACCAATTTGGTGACATCTCTTTTCAAACTAGACCAAAAAAACTGACGTTCCACCTCTTCAATGGTTTTATTCCTTCCAAAATATCCTGAGAGACCTCCAACATGAATCTCCCTTATTAAAAAATCACGCATGGATGTTTTCGGGATACAAAGCTTATTATCCTGAAATAAGTATCCATCTTGGAGGTGATAACCATTTATAACACAGTGATTCTCATCATTCAATGTTAAGTATATTTCTCCAAATTCTAAGCAAGATTCATACTCTTCTTTGAGTCTCTCAAATCCTGTGACTTCAACATTCATTACAGATAACAGCGTTACCTGACGACTCAAAGCATCTACAACCTTATTCTCTATTCCAGATTTATGTTTCAAAACAAATGAGTATGCTTACAAATATTCAACCCAATGACCATGCCTATGATTAAGCTTTTTTGGGGAGTTAAGATAGTGGAGGGCCTCACGGTCGGAGTAAAGAACAAACTCTTGTGGTAACAAGTAATGGCGCCAATAGCGCAAGGCCTGAACAACCGCATAAAAATCCTGATCATAAGTTGAGTACTTTTGTTTTGCCCCATTAAGTTTCTCACTAAAGTAGGCTACAGGGTGACGTTCATGACTAAGTACTCCACATATACCGACTCCCGAAGCATCACATTCTACTTTAAACACTTTAGTAAAATCAGGTAGCCGCATTATTGGGGCCTCCGTCATTTTTTTCTTAACCTCCTCAAATGCCTTATTAGCTCATTTACTCCACTTAAACTCACCTTATTTCAAACAATCTGTAATAGGCGACATGATGATGCTAAATTCCTTAATAAAACAACGATAGAAAGTCGCAAGCCTATAAAAACTACGAACCTCATGAATAGTCTTAGGTTCAGGCCAATCTACTATCGCTTGGACTTTCTGGGGGTCAGCAGAGACTCCTTTCCATGACACTATAAACCCTAAAAAGACCATTTGATCTGTAACAAAGGAACACTTTTTGACATTTGCAAACAAACTTGCCTTTCTTAGAGTGGTACAAACTTGAATAAGATGATCGAAGTGCTCTTCCTTGGTTTTGCTATAAATAAGAATATCATCGAAGTATACCACCAAGAACTTTCCTATAAATGGCCGAAGCACTTGTGTCATTACTCTCATAAAAATGCTTGGTGCATTGGAAAGGCCAGAAGGCATGACTAGGCATTCATATAAACCATCTTTAGTCTTAAATGTCGTTTTCCACTCATCTCCCGGATGGATCCTTATTTGATGATACCCACTTTTCAAGTCAATCTTACAGAAAACCTGGGCTCCTGCCATCATATCTAGCATGTCATCCAATCGAGGAATTGGAAAATGATACTTGATTGTAATCCTATTGATGGCTCGACTGTCGACACACATAAATCCATTTTTCTTGGGTGTTAACAGTCCAGGTACTGCACAAGGGCTCAAACTCTCTCGTATAAATCCCTTTTGTAACAACTCACATACTTGCCTTTGCAATTTAGCATGTTCACTCGGGTTCATCCTATAGTGAGGCAAGTTTGGTAATGTGGCCCCAGGGACAAAATCTATAGCGTGTTGAACATCACGCATAGGGGGTAAAGCATCAGGTAGTTCAGAAGGGAAAATATCTAGAAATTCTTTCAACACTTCTCTTACCTCTTCAGGTGGCTCCTCTAAAAAGTCTTCTACAATCTCCTTAGCCACTACAGCAAACACAACATACTCCTTACAAATCTCCTTATCAAACTCTCTAGGACTTATTATGTTAAGTACTCCTTTCACTTTATTCTTCTTCTGATTTTTATCATTAGACCTGGAGGTAATCCAATAAGTTGGATTTTTTTACCTTGAAAAGTGAATGAACAAGAATTTGATCATCTAAAGATTGTAACGTCTAAATCATATAACCAAGGCCTACCCAAAATAATGTGCCCTACATCCATGTGAATGACATCACACCATATTTCATCATAATAGTAAAAAAAATCTTAATGGGAAAAAGACATCTCTCTTTGACCACTATAATTGTATCATTAACTTAAGACACACTATATGGTTTAGGGTGTGGAACAGACTTTAAGCCTAAGCGAGATACACTACCCGAGGAAACTGCATTAATACAACTACCACTGTCTATGATGATCTTACACCCTTTATCTCCATATTTAATGTAAATGTAAAAAATAACAGTCCTTCTCCAATCCTCAGTTCCTTTAGTTTGTGTTAAAACACATCTAACCATACCTAACCTGGTTGTCTTGATTTGAGTGGATATAGACCTAACACATCTTAGCAAGTTAGACTCATCATCCTCATCATTTAGATGATTGAGTTCATATACCTTATCATCACAATTATTTTCTTCACCCATATCCTCTTACCCCTTGATGAACAAAGCCTTATTAGGGCAGCTAGAGGAAATATGACCAAAACCTTGACACTTAAAACACTGAATTCTTGAAGTTTTAGGTGCTTCATGAAAAATACCCTTACCTTTGTCTTCTCTAGGTATCTGGGAAATAAAAAGGATTGGGTTTACAAGGTGGGACACCTAATATGGAGCTATTACTACCAGGTTGAGATCTAGAAGCGGTATTACGAGTGTCCTGATGTCTTGTCCACTGGCTTTTTATGATCAAGTCATAATTTTGTACTAGGGAATAAGCTTCATCGAGGGTGGAAACACCCCTAAGCACAACCTCTCTTCTAAGGTCATTGTTTAAACCCTTTTGAAATCTACCTCATCCTCCCTAATTGCACATCTCATCATATACTCATCAAATTGTGTCATATATTCTTTGGCAGACTTGCCTCTTTGCCTCAAGTTATTCCACTGGTCCAAAAGATTTCCTCTATAAGAACGAGGCAAGTACTTTTCTTCTGACTTAGTCTTCATTTCAACCCAGTCAGTAATAGGGGGTTGACCTCTCCTAATCAAAGACTCTTCTACACTTTTCCAATAGAGCTGAGTGGTTCCACTAAGTTTTATATTTGCAAATCTTATCCTTCTATTCTCAGATAGATTATACCAGCCAAAGAATTGATCCATGTCACGGATTCATCTATAAAAAATCCACGGGTCAAGTTGACCATCAAAAGTTGGGGCTTCTACCTTGATATGCCTTATGACTCGCTCGTTAGGGTCATCATGACTAGGATGAACTAGTCTTTGACGGTAGTCATTGGAACACTCACTATCATTAGGGTCATCAAAGTCATTGTGACCCTGGTGTTGGTTATGGTGGTGGTTCCTACGAGGTCAGTAATAGGGGGTTGACCTCTCCTAATCAAAGACTCTTCTACACTTTCCTAATAGAGCTGAGTGGTTCCACTAAGTTTCATCTTTGCAAATCTTACCCTTCTATTCTCAGAGATTATACCAGCCAAAGAATTGATCCATGTCACGGATCCATCTATAAAAAATCCATGGGTCAAGTTGACCCTCAAAAGTTGGGGCTTCTACCTCGATATGCCTCATGACTCGCTCGTCAGGGTCATCATAACTAGGATGAACTGGTCTTTGACGGTAGTCATTGGAACACTCACTATCATTAGGGTCATCAAAGTCATTATGACCCTGGTGTTGGTTATGGTGGCGGTTCCTACGAGGTCAGTAATAGGGGGTTGACCTCTCCTAATCAAAGACTCTTCTATACTTTCCCAATAGAGCTGAGTGGTTCCACTAAGTTTCATCTTTGCAAATCTTACCCTTCTATTCTCAGAGATTATACCAGCCAAAGAATTGATCCATGTCACGGATCCATCTATAAAAAATCCACCGGTCAAGTTGACCCTCAAAAGTTGGGGCTTCTATCTTGATATGCCTCATGACTCGCTCGTCAGGGTCATCACGACTAGGATGAACTGGTCTTTGACGGTAGTAATTGGAACACTCACTATCATTAGGGTCATTAACATGATTAAAGAGTTGATGTCTTATCCCAAGTGCAGGAGTGTCACAGTAATAAATAACGCGGCAAGACCGGGGTCGAACCACAGGGAGGTGAACTATATAAATTATAATAATATTAATAATAACAATAATAACAACAATAATAATAAGAATAATAAGAACAACAACAATAACAACAACCATGATGATGATTTAAAGAGGACTTTGAGATATAAGATTATTAAAGAAGATTAAACAATGATAAAAACAAATGTCAAGGTTAGAGGGTTCACTAATAGTATTAGAGATAAGTAAAATATAAACTCTTT